>OLOA01000001.1_pt1 | contig 256175 bp, 263 predicted proteins | sample 1672201 | NCBI WGS metagenome assembly OLOA01 (sample SAMEA3136658, study PRJEB25190) | human gut metagenome
TTCTTTCTTTCTTTCATACGAGAATCTCTTGTTAAGAATCCGTTTGATTTTAAAGTTGGTCTAAATTCATCTGAATTAGCTTCTAATAAAGCTCTTGAAATTCCATGACGGATAGCTCCAGCTTGACCTGTGAAACCTCCACCTTTTACTGTACATATAACATCATATTTTGAAGATGTTTCTGTTACTGATAATGGTTGTCTTACGATATATTTTAATGTTTCTGCACCAAAATAATCATTTAAGTCTTTACCATTAACTGTAATTGTTCCATTTCCTTCTACTAATCTAACTCTAGCTATTGATCTTTTTCTTCTACCTGTACCATAGAATACTGTTTTTGTATCAGCCATTTTAATTTTCCTCCCTTAATATTATTAATTAGAAATTCCATACTTCTGGTTTTTGAGCAATGTTTTCATGTTCGTTACCAGCATAAACTCTTACTTTTTTTAACATTTGTCTTCCTAAGCTATTTTTTGGAAGCATTCCTTTTATTGCTAACATCATCATTTTTTCTGGAGATTTAGCTAACATTTCTCTAGCTGTTGTTTCTTTCATTCCTCCAATGTATCCTGAATGATGTCTATAAATTTTTTGGTCTAATTTATGACCTGTTAAAACTATATCATTACAATTTAATATAATAACATGATCTCCGTTATCAATATTTGGTGTGTAAGTAGGTTTGTGTTTTCCTCTTAATAATTTAGCTGCTTCACTAGCAACTCTACCTAATGGTTTATTGGCAGCATCAATTATATACCATTTGCTTTCAATTTCACTTTTCTTTAAACTATATGTAGTATTATTCATGGTAAAAAATACCCTCCATTCATTAAAATATTTATAATTTATTTATATGAAACTTAAAATTAAACCACCGGGGAGAAGTTCGACTCTAAGTCATATTCAAATTTAATTGCTCCACTATTTTATTACAAATAAAGGCAAAAGTCAAGCAATAATTGGATTTTTTTCTTGAAATCACTATGTAATAATGATATCATATATCTGCAAAAGATAAAGGAGGAAATACCATGGCTGATGTAAAATGGACAAAAGAGCAACAAGATGCAATTTATGATAAAGGTTCAAACATATTAGTTGCTGCAGCTGCAGGTAGTGGTAAAACTGCAGTTTTGGTAGAAAGAATTATAAATAAGGTTATAAATGAAAATGTAGATATAGATAAAATTTTGGTGGTAACATTTACAAATGCTGCTGCTAGTGAAATGCGTGAACGTATATTAGAAGCAATATATAAAAAGATGGAAGAATTTCCAGATAATAAAAACTTACAAAGACAAATTATTTTAATAAATAAAGCAAGTATATGTACAATAGATTCATTTTGTTTAGATATAATAAGAAACAACTTTTTTGAAATTGATACATCAGCCAACTTTAGAGTTGCCGATACAACAGAGGTAGAGCTTCTTAAACAAGAGGTAATTGATGATATTTTCGAAGATAAATATGTAAGTAATGATAAGGAATTTTTGAATTTAATAAATACATATACAACATACAGAGATGATGAACCATTAAAAGAGCTTTTATTAAATATTTATAAATATATACAAAGTAGTCCGTTTCCAGAGGAGTGGTTAAATGAAAAGGTCGAAATGTTTAATTTAAAAGACAAATTAAACAATGATTTTTCTGAAACAGTATGGGGAAAAATATTATTGGATTCTTTAAAAGAAAATATATCAAATTATATAATAAGTTTAAAGAAAACAGAGCGTGACTTAAATAGATTTGAAGAGCTTGAAAAATTTAGACTTGTAATTAATGAAGATATAATTAACCTAGAATATGTAAAGGAAAATTTGAATTCATGGAATTCTGCATATGAAAAAGCAAATCAAATTGAATGGCCTAAATGGCCAACAGACAAAAAAGTAACTTTAGAGCTAAAAGATATTGCAAAATCAACAAGAGATGGAATTAAAAAAAGTTACAATAAGGAAGTTTCAAAAATATTATTATATGATTCAACAGAAGCAAATGAAAATATATATAATATGTATGGAATTCTAAAAGCAATAGAAAATTTAATAATAGAATTTTCAAAAAAATTTGCTGAAAGAAAAAAGGAAAAGAATATTGTTGATTTTAATGATATTGAACATTTTGCACTAAAAATTTTATTAAAAAATGAAAACGGAAAAATAATAGAAACAGATATTGCAAAAAAATACAAAGAAAAATTTGTAGAAATAGCAATAGATGAATACCAAGATAGTAATTTAGTACAAGAATATATCTTAACAAGTGTTTCAAAAGGAAGCAACATATTTATGGTTGGGGATGTAAAACAAAGTATATACAAATTTAGACAAGCAAGGCCAGAGCTATTTTTAAACAAGTATGAAAAATACAAGTTAAAAGGTAATGATTTAAGTAATGGTCAAAAAATACAATTATTTAAAAACTTCAGAAGTAGATCAAATATATTAGATGTTACAAATATGATTTTTGAAAATATAATGAGTAAAAGTCTAGGTGATATTTTATATGATGAAACTGAATTTTTAAACTTAGGAGCAGATTACAAAAATCCTGAAACAGATTTAATAAATTATGCAGGTAAAACAGAATTAAATATAATTGATTTAAAAGATGAAGAAATAAATGTATTTAAAGATTCAGAAGAAGATGATGAACTACCATCTGGAGCAGAGCGAATTGAAGATGTTGTTTTAGAAGCAAGATTTGTAGCAAATAAAATTAAATCATTTTTAAATAGTGGGTATATGGTGTTTGATAAAAAAACAAATGAGTATAGAAATGTCACATATAAAGATATAGTTGTACTTTTAAGGGCAACATCTGTAACAGCACCTATATATGAAAATGAAATAGCAAAATTATCATTTCCAGTATTTAGTGATGTATCATCAGAATATTTAGAATCATTAGAAATACAAACAATAATGTCTGTATTAAAAGTGGTTGATAATCCTATGCAAGATATACCGTTAGTTACAGTGTTACGTTCAACTATTGGAGGGTTTTCAGATAATGATTTAGTTGAAATAAGATTAAAAAATAAAAATCAGCCATTTTATAAATCATTAAAAGAATATGATGGAGACGATAAGTTAAAAATAAAAATAAATATATTTTTAGAGAATGTAAAAAGATGGCAATCTCAAGAAAAGTATATGGCATTAGATGAATTAATTTGGCAAATTTATTTAGATACAGGATTTTATAATTATGTAACATTATTACCAAATGGAGCATTACGTCAGGCAAATTTAAAAATGTTATTTGAAAGAGCAAAGCAATATGAGTCTGCAAGTTTTAAAGGTTTATTTAATTTTATAAGTTTTATAGATAAGTTACATACAAGCAGTGGTGATTTATCATCAGCTAAACTTATTGGTGAAAACGAAAATGTAATTAGAATAATGAGTATCCACAAAAGTAAAGGATTGGAATTTCCAGTAGTGTTTTTGTGTGGAACTGGAAAACAATTTAATATGCAAGATTTAAATAAAAATATATTGTTACATCAAGATATAGGAATTGGTCCTAAATATATAAATACTGAAAGAAGCATCGAATATAATACTTTAGCAAAAGAAGCAATAAAAATACAATCTAAAGTTGAAGCTTTGTCAGAAGAAATGAGAGTTTTATATGTTGCTTTAACAAGAGCAAAAGAAAAATTAATAATAACTGGAATAAGCAAAGATGTTGAAAAATCTTTTAATGAAAAGCAAGATTTAATAGAAATATATAAAATAGAGGGAAAATCAAAAATAAATGAGTCTGTTTTGAAAAAATATAAAACATACTTGGATTGGATAACATTGGTATATTTGGCTGATAAAGAAAAGGCAAAAGAATATATTGACATTGAAATACATAAGAAAAAAGATTTATTAAAGCAATTTGAAAAAAAATCAGATAAGTCTGAGGAAAAAGATATATTTAAAGAGCTTGACTCAAGAGCAAAAAATGTAAAAAAAGAAGATTTAGAAGAATTTAAAAAGCAAATATTTTGGGTATATGGTTATATAGATTCAATTGCAACACCTACTAAAACTTCAGTAACAAAAATAAAAGAGCTAGAAAATGAAGATGATGCAATAGTTAGTTTAGAAGAATTATCAAATAAACAGGAATTTAAACAAGAAATAGCAAAACCTAAATTTTTAAATGAAGAGCAAAAAATATCAAGTGCACAAAAAGGAACTTTAATGCATTTATGCTTCCAAAGATTAGATGAATCAAAAAATTATACTATGGAACAGATAAAAGAATTTGTTCAAAATTTAGTAAACAGGAACATAATAACAAAACAAGAATCAGATGCAATAAATATAACTAAATTATATGAGTATACTAAATCTAATTTATGGCAAGAGCTAAAAAATGCAAAAGAGGTACACAAAGAACAACCATTTTATATTAATTTAAAATCACAAGATGTATATGGAAATAGTTCAAATGATGATATACTAGTACAAGGAATAATAGATTTATATTATATAAATTCTAAAGGTGAGATTATATTAGTAGATTATAAAACTGATAGAATTAATAATGGTGAAGAGCAAAAATTAATTGAAAAGTATAGCAAACAACTTGAAATATATCAAAAAGCACTAGAACAATCATTGCAAAAAAATGTATCAAGAAAATACATTTATTCGGTTACATTAGGAAAAGAAATTATGATTTAAATATTGCTGTTATAAATTATGAAGCATTGTATTATTTGAAGTTACAAAAAGATTATAAATATAGTTGAATATGATTGGTGTATATATGTAAATGATATATTAAATACAATATATCATTTACTAGTTTTATGAAAAGAAAGAAGGAAAAATATGAGATTAGATAAATTTTTGAAAGTATCAAGAGTAATAAAAAGAAGAACTGTTGCAAATGAAGCGGCTGACAATGGTAGAGTTTCTGTAAATGGAAAAGTAGTAAAACCAAGTTATGAAGTTAAAGTAGGAGATATAGTTGAAATACAATTTGGAGATAAGGTTTCTAAATTTGAAATAATAGAAATACCAAAGGTTCAAGGTAGAAATATGGGAGAGCTAATAAAAATATTGTAAAAGCAAAATCTTGACAAAATACTACAAAAAATGTTAACATAATAGAGTGAAAATAATGGAAAAAGTTTAAAGCTGTAACATAGGAGGCTCGGATATGAGAATAAATTTACAAGATTTTCAATCTAGTATGGAAAAAAAAGAGTATTTAGAGAAAAAAATAGAATCAAAAGAGTTTCTGAATGATGATGTTTCTATGCAAATAAATACTTTAAAATATGTAGTTGAATTAATAAAGAATGACTATAACGATGGAAAAAGCATTAAAGATGAAAAAGAGATGCTTCAAAAATATATATACAATTTTTTGTTAAATGATATATTAAGACCTACTTTTAATGATTTTTTTGTGCCTAGAACATTAGAATATTTAAAGGAGAATGATGATGTATTAAAAAAGGCTGTAGAAAAATTTATTGTAGAAAAAAAAGACGTTGATGTTGTACTAGAAAAGGCTTCAGCTAAAATTTCAGAAAACTTAGATGCCAATATAGATGTTGTAATAGCTTCAATGTTGAAAAATTTATTAGATTTTCAGTATGTTAAACCCGGAAAATTTAAAACAATGCAAGAAAAAATAAGAGATGGAAAACTAAGTTTAGATGATTCAAAAGAAGTACATATGTATGTGAGTAAGTTACTTAAAGAAATAACAAAAAAATCAAGATTAGAATGTTATAAAGAAGTAAGAAAATCACCGGAAAAAGTGTATAAAAAGATTATGAATAATTTTGATTTAATTTTTTCTGTAAAAGAAGGCCAAAAAAACAATCAAAGTATAACACCACTTCTTTCAAAAGAGGCTTTTATAAGAGAAGTGAAGATGGCAGAAACATTAGAAAAGGATACCGTTAGTATAAATGATTTTTTAGCAAATCCTTTTTATGGAGTTAGCAAAGAAAATGATTTATTGGTATTTGCAAGTGAATTATTAAGTTCAATAGATAATGAAACAAGTGAGGGATTGTATAGAAGGTTTAAGGATTCCAAAACAAGTGATTTTGATAAAGAAGTATTAATAGAAGCAATAAGAACAAAATCAATCGTTCACAAAGATGTAGAATTAAGAAAGATGCTTTCTGATAGAATAATAAAATTAGTTGAAATGCAAGACAATATTGGATATCTAGACAAATATAATGATAAAAATAATGAAAGATTAGCATATTTTAATTTAGATGGATTAATTGTTAGCAAAGATGAACTAATAAAAATATTAAAAAGCGAAAACTTTTCTACAGAAGTGGGAGTAGCATTATCAACATTTTATATAAACCGTGCTGCAAAAATTGTACCTTGTTTTTTAAGATCTACATTTATTTTAGATAAAAATGGTGTATTTGAAAAATTATATAAAAATCCAAATATGACATTTGATGAATTAGGATTATCTAAAGAAATTGTAAGAAAAAATATGGCTGAATATGAAGCACTTTCAGATTTAATAAATCAAAGATGTTATAAAAAGGTTAGAGCAAATAATGGTGAAGAAATTGATTCTTGTGATGTAGAAAAATTAAAGGCATACGAGAGATTTTATAAAGGCAAATATGGTAATTTTACAAAAGATTGTAATAATGTTTTGGCTACACATAATTATAAAAAATTCTTTTATAAAATCAAAGACTTTTCACTTAGCTCTTTAATTTATACAGTATTAACAAAACAAAAAAATAAAGTTATTAATTGGGGATATGTATGTGTTGACGATAATGAAGATAAAGAAAAAATATTATTGGGATTTGATGTACCACAATTAAATATGACATTGTTTTCTCATATAAAAAAGAAATATTTGATGGAAGCAGTAAAAAATATAACTGGAGATTATGTAATACCTGTATATGAAGGTGCAAAAGACTTTTGTGTATTAAAAAATGGTGGAAGAGTAACAACACAGGTACTTTATCCAATAACAAGTGCTGAAAGAAAATTTTTACTAAAATCTGATAAAACAGTTAATACTAGAAACACATTTGTAAAACATTTAAAATGGTTACAAAATAGTAAATTAAAGCCAGATTTTGTAAGAGATCCAGGTAGTAGATTATATGATATAGATAAAGATAAAATATATTCAAACACAGATAATATAAAAATAAAAAATCAATTAACACAAAGGTAATCTTTATAAATAACGCAAAAGAGACTGAAGTATGAAATATAACTTCAGTCTCTTTTCTCATCTCAAGTTATTCTGCCGACCAAATTTTTTTGAAATCTGAGCTTTCAGTTGAAATCCAAATTTCTGTTACAGATGGAGGCGAATAAATTCCATCAGCAACAAAAAACGAAGCTTCGTCACTTGTGGGATGAGAAGTAACAATCATAGAACAATTTCCGAGTTTATCGGTATATTCATATGAAAGGCTTTGTCCAACAGTGTCTGGAGAGGTAGCAGCTGTATCGTTTGGTAGAATAAAGTATACTACATCTTTTTCAGAAATGTTGGTAACTGTCCAAGTATTACCAGCTCCGTATTTGCTGTTGTCAATCACAGAAGAGTAAACATTATAGTTCTTTTCTATTGTTGACGAATTACTGTGGCTTGATTCGGATGATGGCTTGGTAACAAGCTCTGAAAAATTGGAAAAATTGCCGTTCTTTTCTGAGCTGTCAGCTTGTTGCCGACTTTCTGCACATCCAACAAGTGAAATTGTACAGAAAAGTGCAAGAGCAACTTTTTTGATGTCCATAAGTAAATCCCTCCTTATATGGACTTAAGTACATTCCAAAATGGAATAGTAATATGTTATCAAATTCACATAAAAAAGTCAAGCTTTGTAGAGTAGTTATAATAAAAGTATAGAATTTTGCTAGTCTGATAAAAATGTAAAAAAGACATAGAAACGTATAAATTTGATGAAAAAAGAGAATGTTAGCCTTGACAAACATTTTGTATCATATTATAATGTTAGCCGAAGTTAACAAACGAAATATATTATGTATGTGAAAGGAATAAATTATGATATCAAAATCTGCAGAAGAATATCTAAAAACAATGTATATTTTAAAACAGCAAAATGGAAATATACGAGTAACAGATATTGCAACTAAAATGAATTGCACGAAAGCAAGTGTTAACAAAGCAATTCATAATTTAAAAGATAATAATTTAATAAATTATGAAACATATGGAACAATAGAGCTAACAGACGAAGGCGAAAATCTTGCAAAAAAAATACTTGAAGTATATGATATTGTTTATATATTTCTAAAAGATGTATTAAATATAAATTCAAAAGAAGCACAGCAACAAGCAGAACAAATAAAACAATCCATAACAGATAATACACTAAACCATTTAGCAAAATATGTTCATAAAGTTTTAGGACTTACAAATTTAGATTGTGGCTATGATATAAATAAAGAAAAATGTAGAGCATGTGCTAGAAGAAAAGTAAATAAAAATGAAAAAATTATAAATAATTAAAATAATATAAAAAAACGGCAGACATTAAACCGTTAATTACAAAAAAGAAAGGAATCTATCATGAGTAAAGAATTATTAAAAATTACAGATTTACATGTAAATGCAGAAGAAAAAGAAATATTAAAAGGAATAAACTTAAAAATAAATAAAGGTGAAATTCATGTAATAATGGGACCAAATGGGTCAGGAAAAACAACAACAGCAAATGCAATATTAAACAATCCAGAATATAAAAAAGTAAAAGGAAATATTGAATTTGATGGAGAAGATATAACAAACTCAAAAACAGACGAAATAGCAAGAAAAGGAATATTTATGTCATTCCAATTACCAGAAGAAATACCAGGAATTTCAGTTACAAATTTTTTAAAATATGCAAAAAATAAAGTAACAGGAAAACCAGTAAAAATATTTGAATTTAAAGACGAACTAAAAAAATACATGGAAGACTTAAATATGAATCCTAAAAACATGGAAAGAAGTTTAAATGTAGGTTTCTCAGGAGGAGAAAAAAAGAAAAACGAAATATTACAAATGCTAGTACTAAATCCAAAACTTGCAATACTAGATGAAACAGATTCAGGACTAGATGTTGATGCAATAAAAACAGTATCAAAAGGAATAGAAATGTTCAAAAATGACGAAAACGCAGTATTAATAATCACACACAACAATAAAATTTTACACAGTCTAAAAGTTGACTATGTTCATGTTTTAGTTGACGGAAAAATAGTAGCAACAGGAACGCAAGAGCTAGCAACAGAAATAGAAGAAAACGGATACAGCAAATACAAAAAAATGAGCAAATAAATCACAAATTTTTTTGAAAGGAAATTATAATGAGCAAAACAAATATAGATGAGATTAACAGAAATATATATGATGTAAAAAATAAAGATGAGTATGATTTTAAAATAAAAAAAGGCTTAACAAAGGAAATCATCGAAGAAATATCTAAACAAAAAAACGACCCAGAATGGATGAAAGAATTTAGATTAAAAGCATTAGAAACATACAATAAGCTAGAGCTACCAACATGGGGACCAGATATTTCAGAATTAAACATGGATGAAATAGCAACATATGTTAAGCCAAAAACAAAATTAAATGATTCGTGGGATGACGTACCAGAAGATATAAGAAATACATTTGATAAATTAGGAATTCCAGAAGCAGAAAAAACTTCTTTAGCTGGTGTTGGAGCACAATATGATTCAGAAGTTGTATATCATAGTATGAAAGAAGACCTAATAAAACAAGGTGTTATATATACAGATATGGAAACTGCAGTAAGAGAATATCCAGATTTAGTAAAAGAACATTTTATGAAATGTGTACCAGTTTCAGACCATAAATTTGTTGCATTACATGGAGCTGTTTGGTCTGGAGGTTCATTTGTATATGTTCCAAAAGGAGTAAAAGTTGATATACCATTGCAATCATATTTTAGATTAAACTCACCAGAATCAGGACAATTTGAGCATACACTAATAATTGTTGATGAAGGAGCAAGTTTACATTTTATTGAAGGATGTAGTGCACCAAAATATAATAAAGTAAATCTACATGCTGGATGTGTAGAGCTATTTGTAAAAGATAATGCATATTTAAGATATTCAACAATAGAAAACTGGTCAAAAAACATGTTAAACTTAAATACAAAAAAAGCATTAGTTGGAAAAAATGCACAGGTAGATTGGGTTACAGGTTCTTTTGGATCTAAAATATCTATGCTTTATCCAATGAGTATATTAAACGGAGAAGGAGCAAAAACAGAATATACAGGAATATCTTTTGCCGGAAAAGGACAAAACCTAGATACTGGATTTAAGGTTGTTCATAATGCAAAAAACACATCAAGTGTTATTGACTCAAAATCTATATCTAAAAACGGTGGAAAGTGCACATATAGATCTTTAGTTCGTATTAATGAAAACGCAGAAAATTCAAAATCATCAGTATCATGTGAATCATTGATGTTAGATGATATTTCAATGTCAGACACAATACCAACAAATGATATAAGAACAGATGAAGTTGAATTTTCACACGAAGCTAAAATTGGTAAAATAAGTGATAAAACAATATTTTATTTAATGAGTAGAGGATTATCAGAGGAGGATGCAAAAGCAATGATAGTAAGAGGTTTTGCATATCCAATATCAAAAGAATTACCAATAGAATATGCTGTAGAAATGAACAATTTAATAAATATGGAATTAGAGGGTGCAATAGGATAAATAAAAATATTGCTAAAATGAAAGGAATAAAAATGAGTATTTTAAAAATAAACGAAACACCTGTTAGAACATCAAGAAATTTTAATATTAATAATGTTAAATTAGAAGATATACAAATACCAGAAAATTTAAAAGAATTTAAAGGAACTACAATAGTACAAAATAATTCAAACATTAAATTAAGCTCTAATATTGAAAAATACGATATAACTTATGGATTAGGTGACTTTTTCACAAATCAAGTACTAGAAAAAGCAAATAAAAATATTAATATTGAAATAGATGGCAGTGACGAAAAAAATATAAATATAGATAATATTTTAAGTAGTGACAATTTAAATTTAATAGATAATGTAAAAATATTAGCAAATGAAAACTCAAAAGCAACAATTGTAATTAAATATAAATCAGATAAAAATATAGAATTTTTCCATAATGGAATAATAAAAATTATAGCAAAAAATAATTCAAACATAAATGTAATTATTGTTAATTTACTAAGTGAAACTTCAAACAACTTTTTAAGTATTGATGCAGAGCTTGAAGAATCATCAAAAATAAAAGCAACAATAATTGATTTTGGAGGGAAAAACAGTATAACAAACTACTATTCAAATTTAATAGGAGATTTATCAGACAATAAACTAGAATCAATATATCTAGGAAAAAACAATCAACTAATAGATATAAACTATATAGCAGAGCTAAGAGGAAAGAAATCTAATATCGATATAAATGTACAAGGAGCACTAAAAGATCAAGCAAAAAAACATTTCAAAGGAACAATAGACTTCAAAAAAGGATGTAAAAAAGCAACAGGAAACGAAAATGAAGAATGTATGTTATTATCAAACAAAGCAAAATCAATAGCATTACCAATGTTACTATGCTCCGAAGAAGATGTAGAAGGAAACCACAGCAGTTCAGCCGGAAAAGTAGGAGAAAAAGAGCTATTCTATATAATGAGCAGAGGCTTCAACTTCAAAGAAGCAATGAAACTAATGGTAAGAGCAAAATTTAATAAAATACTAGAAAACATAAAAGATGAAAATTTAAAACAAGAAATTTTAGATGAAATAAATACAAAACTAGATTAAATAAAAAAAGGAGATAATGTGTGACTATGATGAAAGATTCACAAACAATAAAAAAAGATTTTCCAATCTTTACAAATAAAAAAATTTCATACTTAGATAGTGGAGCAACAACACAAAAGCCAACACAAGTAATAGATGCCATAAATGAATTCTATAAAAATCATAATGCAAATCCACACAGAGGCGCATATTCACTAAGCATTGAAGCAACAGAAATTTATGAGTCTACAAGAGCCAAAATAGCAAAATTCATAAATGCAAAACATCCAGAAGAAATTATTTTTTCAAAAAATGCAAGTGAAAGTTTAAATTTAATAGCATATTCATATGGATTAGATAACCTTAAAAATGGAGACGATGTCGTTTTATCAATAATGGAACATCATTCAAATTTAGTACCATGGCAATATGTTACTAAAAAAACAGGAAGTAATTTAAAATACATGTATATAAATAATGAGTATGAAATAAGCAAAGAAGAAATTGAATCTAAAATAACAGAAAATACTAAAATAGTAGGAATAACTCATGTTTCAAATGTATTAGGAACAATTAATAATGTAAAAGAAATAATAAAATATGCACACAAAAAAGGAGCAATAGTAATAGTAGATGCATCACAAAGTATACCTCATATGAAAATAGATGTACAAGATCTAGATGCAGACTTTTTAGTATTTTCAGGGCACAAAATGTTAGCACCATTAGGAATAGGTGTATTATATGGAAAAAGAGAAATACTAAACCAAATGAATCCATTCATAATGGGTGGAGATATGATAGAATATGTATATGAACAAGAAACAACATATGCACCATTACCAAACAAATTTGAAGCTGGAACTCAAAATGTAGAAGGAGTAATAGGACTAGGAGCAGCAATAGATTATATTGAAAATCTAGGATATGAAAACATAGAGCAAATTGAAACAAAACTTGTAAAATATGCAAGAGCTGAGCTAAGTAAATTAGAATTTTTAGATATATACATGACACCAAATGAAAGCAATCACTCATCAGTAATATCTTTTAATATAAAAGGAGTACATCCACATGATGTAGCAAGTATATTAGATTCAGAAGGTGTATGTGTAAGGTCAGGAAATCATTGTGCTCAACCATTACTAAGATACTTAGGATTTGATTCAACATGTAGAGCAAGTTTTTATATATACAATACTCAAGAAGATGTAGACAATTTAGTAAAAGCTATAATTAAAGCATATGATATGTTTAAAAAATATATTATAAAATAAGAGATTTTCGAAACGGCTATAATTAAAGCATATATTTTTTGTCAATGATGAAAGGATTTTAAAATGGAAGATTTAACAGATGTATACAATGATTTAATAATGGAACATAGTATGAATTCCTATAACAAGAAAAAGCTACCAGAAGCGGATTTTTGCGAAATAGGACATAATCCAAACTGTGGAGATGAAATAAGCATAGAGCTAAAACTAAATGGTGATATAATAGAAGATATGGCATTTACAGGACACGGATGTGCGATATCACAAGCTTCAACATCAATAATGATAGATACATTAAAAGGTAAAACCATAGAACAAGCCAAAGAAATAATAAAAACATTTATAGAAATGATAAAAAGAGAAACAACAGATGAGCAAGAGCTAAAAAAACTAGAAGATGCGATAGCTTTTAAAAATGTATCACATATGCCAGCAAGAGTAAAATGTGCACTATTAGCTTGGCATACAATAGAAGATATATTAAACAAAAAAGAAAATGAAGAAAAATAAATTGAAAGGATTAAAACTATGGAAAATAAAAAGGTACTCCTTGGAATGAGTGGAGGAGTAGACAGTAGTGTATCAGCACTTTTATTAAAAGAAAAAGGTTATGAGGTTATAGGAACAACACTAGAGCTATCTGCAGGAAGTAGTTGTTGTAATATAAACACATATATAGACGCTAAAAATGTATGTAATTCCATAGGAATTCCACACTTCACATATGACTATAAAAACGAGTTCAAAAAGCATGTAATAGATGATTTTATAAATTGTTATGCAAACTGCAAAACACCTAATCCATGTATTGAATGTAACAAATACTTAAAATTTGGTTTTATGTACGAAAAAGCAAAAGAGCTAGGTTGTAACTACATAGCAACAGGACATTATGCAAAAACAGAATATAGTGAAAAATATCAAAGATGGGTATTAAAAAAATCAAAAGCTGGTAAAAAAGATCAAAGTTATGTACTATGGAATATACCAAAAGATTTAATAGAACATGTATTATTTCCACTAAGCGATTTTGAATCAAAGGACGAAATAAGAGCTATAGCAAGAGCACATGATTTAAAAGTTGCAAATAAACCAGATAGCGAAGATATATGTTTTATACCAGATGGAAACTACAAAAAATTTCTAGAAACAAATTCTAATATAAAACCTAAAAAAGGAAAAATAGTTAACTCAAAAGGTGAAGTATTAGGAGAACATACAGGATTATACAATTATACAATAGGTCAAAGAAAAGGACTTGGAATATCATATAAAGTACCATTGTTTGTTTTAGGATTTAATCCACTAAAAAATGAAGTAATTGTAGGTGAAGAATCAGAGTTATACAAAAAAGAGCTAATAGTAAAAGATATAAACTTATTATTAGTAGACAAAATAGAAAAAGAGCTAGATGTAGATGTAAAAACAAGATATTCATCAAAAGTTGCAAAAGCAACAATAATACAACAAGATGAAGACTCAATAAAAGTAACATTTAAAGAGCCACAAAGGGCATTGACACCAGGACAATCAGCAGTATTTTATATAGATGATATAGTTCTTGGTGGAGGAAAAATAGTTTAAAATTAAATATCTTGTAATTTAAAAATCAATATTGTATAATAAGCAATATAATAAAAGTAGGAGGTAAAGAATATGAAATTAAATGTTTACAACACATTATCAAAGAAAAAAGAAGAATTTAAACCAATACATGAGGACAAAGTCTGTCTATATTCTTGCGGACCTACAGTATATAGTTTTGCTCATATAGGAAATTTAAGAGCATACTTATTTATGGATAATTTAAGAAGAGTATTAAAATATAATGGATATTCATTAAAGCATGTAATGAATATAACAGATGTAGGACACCTTGTTTCAGATGCAGACGAAGGTGAAGATAAAATGATGAAAGCAGCAAGATTAGAGCACAAAGATCCATTTGAAATAGCAGATTATTATACAAAAATATTCTTAGGTGATATGGGAAAATTAAATATTGATATGCCAGAAGTAATAGCAAGAGCAACAGAGCATATAAAATGTATGGAAGAATATGTAAAACAAATAATTGCAAATGGGTATACATACGAAACAGAAGACACTATATATTTTGATACATCAAAACTAGATAAATATGGTGTATTATCAAATAAAGATGTAGATGAAAAAGACACAGAAGCAAGAATTGATGTAGATCCAAATAAAAAACATCCAAATGATTTTGCACTATGGATAAAGGCACCAGAAAATCATTTAATGAAATGGGATTCATTCTGGGGCAAATGTTATCCAGGATGGCATTTAGAGTGCTCTGCAATGGGTCATAAATATTTAGGCGAAGAATTTGACATACATACAGGAGGAGTAGACCATATACCAGTTCATCACGAAAATGAAATAGCACAAGGAAAAGGATTTTGTGGTAAAATTCCTGCACATTATTGGATGCATGTAGAATTCTTGCAAGTAAATGGCGGAAAAATGTCAAAAAGTTTAGGTAATTTATATACATTAGATGATTTAAAAGAAAGAGGATATGAGCCATATGTATATAGAATGTTTAACTTTTCATCACATTACAGAAAGAAAATAAATTTTACATTTGAAGCAATGGATTCAGCAAAAATAGCATTAGCTCGTTTAAGAGATGGATATTTAAAACATTTAGAAGGAACAGAAGATATAGATAGTGAACAAATATCACAATATGAGCAAAAATTTTTGCAAGCAATAAATGATGATTTAAATATGCCAGTAGCAATGAGTGTTGTATGGGATGTAATAAAAAATCCAGTAAAATCTAAAAAATTAGCAAATTTAATTTTAAAATTTGATGAAGTTTTAGGATTTAATTTGAAAAAATATAAAAAAGAAGAAATTGTATTACCACAAGAAATACAAGAATTAGTAAATAAAAGAAATGAAGCAAGAGCAAATAAAAATTGGGCAGAATCAGATAAATTAAGAGATGAATTAACATCAAAAGGATATTTAGTAAAAGATAGTAAAGAAGGTACTATTGTAAGTAAAAATTAAAAATAAAACAGGTAAATTAAGTAGAATTGATTTATCTGTTTTATTTTTTTGAAGATATAGTTTGAAAAAGATTAAGCTTAAGGTTTTAAATTTAAATCGCGTATTCAAAATTAAATGAAAAATTTCTTATAGAAAATTTTAAATATAGGTTTATTTGATTTTATGTATAATAATATAATTTAAAGGAAAAAATAAAATAGAGCATAAAACATATGCAGAGGTTTATAGGTAAATCCACAAAAACCTAAATAATATTATATAAGGAATGTGATTTTTATGGATAAGCAAAAAATTAATTGTACAGTAGAAACATGTAAATTTAATAATTTAAATAATCAAGAGTGTTTACTAAAACAAATTACAGTAACACCAACTGTAAATTGCAATACACAAACTCCAGATGAGTCTATGTGTAGTAATTATGAAAATGATAATTTATAAAAGAAAAAATTGACATAACGTAATATTTGCAGTATAATAAATGCGTACTGGGATTTCCCAGCAAAATATTTTTTTGGAGGCAAAACGCGCCATGATGTTTAATGAAAAAAATCAAATCGAGCGGTACAATGACGAATGTGAAGCTTTTTTCGAGGAGTTTTTCATTCACAATGTTGACGAAATGAGATTGTTCAATGCCGTCAACATGATCGTAAAAAAGGTGTTCCCGTATCTGATGCAAAATGTGAAGTTTAAGCATTGGATCGAATGGGTATTCATGGAAATCTTCCGGACCGAGGAGCCAAGCATTGACTACGAGATTGAATGTCAATTCGTAGAATGCAGGGAGGTTATCGAGTACTTCATTGAGGAAAGAAATGTCGACATCTTTTTGATCGAGTTTGAGGAAGAAATTCAGTTGCGAATTGATGCAGGCTGGTTCTCTCCGGTTGATCAAAAGGATACCACCGAGGAATATCTTCGGATGGAGCAGAAGAGACAGGAATTCTTTTCGATGATGTAAGTTGGTTTACATTTTTTATGATCAAAATGCCTTCCATTAGGGTAAAAGCACTCACCATTAGAGTGCTTTTTTATTTCAATTATGAAATAGAAATGTAATTGTAAATAGAATTTATAATAAATAAAAATATTAGAACTAAAAAATAATTCTTTTGTAAAATAATGTAATTTTAAGATTGACATAAATAATTTAAATTGTTATAATATACATACGGAAATTTTTTCAATAGTTCTTGAAGGAGGAATTTTTTTGAATAATTTTGAAAAAATACAAGCTGTTGTGCTTGCAAATCACGATCGGAAGATTACAATTTCTGAAATATCAAAAATCACATCAATTGACAGAAGTCAAGTAAGGCGATTATTGCAAAAATTCGACACCGAAAGGCGGTTATTCGAATTTATTGTTGATGGACGAAAGTGCAATTTAAAAGATAAACCGAAGAATCCAATAAATCTATCAGATGAAGTGGATTCTGGAAAAAGTGAGGAAGAAAGTACAAAGATTTCAGGACAGATGTCATATTTTGATTTAATTAGACAATCTGATTCTGAAGAAGATCATAAGCAAGTCGTGGAAAGAGTAGTTGATAGTTCTGAAGAACCTAGTTTGTCCAGTTTGGAAGAATCGGTAGAAAGTAATATAAATCAACCTAATACCGAATCAAATGAAGGAGCTGTTTGTGAATTTAAGGATAAACAGAACAAGACAATACTTTATTCTGATTTGTTTTGTGAAAAAGTAGTGAAAGTTTTGTTTGATTCATCAATATTGGATTTGACGATAAATCAATTCAATAGCATTTTGAAAAAAATGGAAAAGAAGAGAATCAGACCAAAGTTTATAGTTTTCGCTGAAGATGTTTATCAATTAGATATGAAAAAAAATGAAAACTTTTTGGCAAAAGAACTTTTAAAATTTTTTGCACAAGATAGTGAAAATAATTTTCATGAACTTTTTGATGGAGAAAAACCAACACAAAATCTTTTGGGAAAATTCTGCGCAGAATACAAGTTCACATTGGTTTCAGGCAATGCCAAAAACATTTTATGGGCTAAGCTTTATAATGTGAAAGTAATTATACCTGAACCATTCTTAAAGAGAACTCCAAATCCATGCCATGGAAATGGGATTGTTGGCTTAGACTCATGTATGATGTCAATTCATCAAGATGAATTGGACAAACTCTTAAAAAACTATGAAAAAATACTCATCTCGGATATTCAATTGGAAGAAATACCAGGAGGATATTTACTGGATTTAGTTGCTTTTTATGGTGAGGTTGAATTTGCCAGCCGTAGCTCAAGAGATAAAGACCAAAATATCTGTAAATTCTACGGTGAAAACGAAGTAACTGCCATGTATACAATTGATTACGGCTGTTTTCTATTTGGAAAATTAAGTCATATCAATTGCATACTGTATGATTATTCAAAAGCATCAATGTCTAACTTGTTAAAACTTGCAAATAATTTATTTATGCAGTTTAACGTAATTCAGACTGGTGATGAAATTATTTTAGATGAAATGACAGACATTCTCGATAATGCTGTTATGATTCTAAATGATTTCCCTAATGTTAGTATTTTCTCGCCAATAGGACAAAAGAGAGAGTGTGAGGTTAGAAAGGCGTATTCTCAAGATTTTTTGACAATACATATTTTCAATACCGTGATAATTGCTCAGATTAAAAAGCGCCAAAGAGCATTGGTACATTATGCTGGGCAAGCAACTGAAACTCCAAGAGAATATAAAAAATTTTTATTGTGAGTTTATTAAGACACAGATGAGATTTTCTCATTTGTGTCTTTTATTTTGTGAAAAAATATCGAAATACATATTTTCCTATTGCAAAACACACAATATGTGTATATAATAAGGGCATGCAAGAGTTCAAGAACTTTTGTAAAAAATCGAAAAGGAGAAAGTAAGTTATGGGTAATAAATTGCGGTTCTATGCAGATTTGCAATCACTGCAAAGCGATGTAACTGGATCTCATAATTTAGTGACAGTAAGTTATCCCGACGGACGAAAAGAACCTTTCTTGGTAGACTTCGGTCTGTACCAAGGATCTGGAGAGCAAGAAGAATGGAATGAGAAGATTGGTTTTAAACCGGAAAAGCTTGTAGCGATTTTTCTTACTCATGCTCATATTGACCATTGCGGTCGAATTCCAATGTTGTATAAACACGGAGCGACATGCAGAACTTTGATGAGCAATGACACGATGAAGGTTGCTGAAAAATTGCTTAAGAATACAGAAGCGATTATTTCTAATGATCAACTTAAAGCGCCGATATACAACAATACCGATTTAGAACGTGCATTGAAAGAATTCAGAGCATGTGAATATGGAGAGTTCATTCAAGTCACGGAAAATATCAAGGTAATGTTTATCCAGAATCAGCATATCCCCGGAGCTACATCAGTATATGTTGTAATTTCCTATGAAGGTGAAGAGGACATAACACTATTATTTACAGGTGATTACAATCTTGTAAATGCTTTTTCTAGTAAGCAGACAACTATTCCGTCTTTTATCTTAGAAAAGCCATTATCATTGATGGTTCTCGAATCGACATATGGTTCGAGGAAGAGCAAAGATGTGGAAAAAGGCCTGTTCAAGAAAGAAATTGAAGAACTTGTAAATGAGAGGAAGACAATTGTTATACCTGCATTTGCATACGGAAGATATCAAAATGTGCTTTTGGAACTCAAACAGCTTGAAGAAGAAGGTAGTTTAGCAGATGTACCAATATTCATGGACGGAGGATTAGGCCTTGATTTAACATACTTGTGGCAGTATTTAGACACTGTTGAAATTAAGGACTTCATTCCTAAAAGAGCCGTTGCTGTAGAAGACCGTAAACAGGTCATGTCTTTAAATATACAGAAGATTATAGTTACAACATCAGGAATGGGAAACTTTGGCCCTGCCAGAGAGTATATTCCGCGCTATATTTCTGAAAAACGGGCAGCTATTTATCTAACAGGATATAGTTCGCCAGATAGTAATTCTAGAAAAATACTTGAAGCGCAAGAAGGCGAAATTATCAAGGTAAGTGGTGTAGTTAAAGAAAAACATGCAATAGTCAAGTGTACAAGTGAATTTTCATCACATGCACGCAAAGAGGCCTTAATATCATTTGTAAAGCAATTCAAAAAGATCAATTTTATCGTGTTAAATCATGGCGAAGAAGAATCAAAGAATTCTCTTTCACAAGCTTGCTATGAATTGGATAATGTAAAAGATGTTGGTATAATGGATGGAATGACTGATTTTAGAATCAATTGTTATGGATTATCCAAGACTTTCAGAATTTAACCAATATCAAATAAACAAGACATCATCAGTACTCTTACTTTTTATCTTTCTTTGAAAGAGGCGACAGCAATGTTGCCTCTTTTTTTGCTCTTTCATCAAAAATGGGGACGGTCCTGAAAATAAAAACCCAGGACCGTCCCCATTTTTTTCTTGACAAACTAAAATACGTAAATTAAAATGAAAAATGTATACGCAATAGCTACAAAAATGTAAGATAAGGAGGTTTAAAGATGATTATCGATTTACCAACAAAATTTTATTATGAGAAAGATGGTTCAAAAGCATTTGTAGATAATGAAATACTTTATTGTGAAAACAATGTATCATTTGAAAGATTAATGTACCATACAACATATGAACTTCGTGGAAAAAGCACCTGCTATTACTGTGGATGTGAATTGAACGAAGAAAATCGGACATTAGATCATATGTATCCACGGGATTTTGGTGGAGTCTCAATTACGAACAATTTAGTACCATGTTGCACCAATTGTAATCAAAAAAAGAATAATTTAACTCTTAATGAGTATTTTGATTACATGAATGTGCAAGATGCTAAAAAGAGAAAACAATACAAAAGTGAATTATTACATAGGCATGAAGAGTATCGATATGAAAAAGGTTTTTATTTACCAGATAATTGGTACGAGTATACTTCAGACAGAATTTATGCAGAAATTTTGCTGACTGAAGAATACAAACAGGGCAAAAGATACAACTTCATAAGAGAATTTTATACGAAATATGGACATTTACCAAGACCTGTGATAAAATCTGCCAACAACCGACTTTTGGATGGTTTTTTAGTACTATTGTTTGCAAAAGAAAATCAGATAGAGCAAATACCATGTATGAAATTACAAAATGTAATAGATATCTCATAAAAATAAAAGTCACTTGAAATATTAGAATCAAATAATTCAAGTGACTTTTTATTAATTTAAATAATATTTGAACATAATATTCTAAAACATTTAATTTAGTAAAAAACATTGACTTTGAATAAAAAAAGCAATAAAATAACCATAAATTAGTAATAATATTACTAAAAAAATAGTTGTACCTAAATAAAAGGTAAGTACTATAAAATCAAAGGAGGAATGAAATATGCCATTAGTAACAACTAAGGATATGTTTGAAAAATCAATGAAAGAGCACTTTGCAATAGGAGCTTTTAATGTAAATAATATGGAAATTATACAAGGAATAGTAGATGCTGCAGCTGAACAAAATTCACCTGTAATATTACAAGCATCATCAAGTGCAATAAAATATGCAAGAGTACTATACTTAAAAAAGATGATAGAAGCAGCACTTGAGGAACATGATATTCCAGTTGTATTACACTTAGATCATGGTCCAGATTTTGAAACATGTAAAATGTGTATTGATAACGGATTTACATCAGTTATGATAGATGGTTCAAAATATGATTTTGAAGAAAATGTAGCTTTAACAAAAAAGGTTGTAGATTATGCTCATAGCCATGGTGTTGTTGTTGAAGCAGAGCTTGGAAAACTTGCAGGAATTGAAGATGATGTTAATGTATCTGCATCAGATGCAATGTACACAGATCCAGAGCAAGCTAAAGAGTTTGTAGAAAGAACAGGATGTGATTCATTAGCAATAGCTATAGGAACAAGTCATGGAGCATATAAATTTAAGGGAGAAGCTAAACTTCGTTTTGATATATTAGCAAAAGTTAAAGAATTAATTCCAAATACTCCAATAGTTTTACACGGAGCATCAACAGTTATACCAGAATTTGTTGAGCAATGTAATAAATATGGTGGAAATATTCCAGGTGCAAAAGGTGTACCAGATGAAATGTTACATGAAGCTAGTTTATCAGGTGTATCTAAAATAAATGTTGATACAGACTTAAGATTAGCAATGACAGGAGCAATAAGAGAAGTGTTTACAGAAGATCCATCAGTATTTGATCCTCGTAAATATTTAGGTGCAGCAAGAACACAAATAAAAGATATAGTAGAGCACAAAATAAGAGATGTATTTGGATCTTCAAATAAAGCATAATTTTGAAGGAGTGATTATATTAAAAACAAAATTTTTAATATAAATTCATTCCTTCTGCTAATTTTATAATTGAAAAATTACATAAGTGAATTAAAAGGAAGGAATGAATAAAACAATTATGGGAAAATTAATAGCAAAAAATCCAAATGCCAGACATAATTATACAATTGAAGAAACAATAGAAGCTGGAATAGTATTATCTGGAACTGAAATAAAATCAATAAGAGCTGGAAAAGTGAATTTAAAAGACAGTTATGCAGGGATAAAAAATGGGGAAGTATATGTATACTCAATGCATATAAGTCCTTATGAACAGGGAAATATATTCAATAAAGATCCACTAAGAGATAGAAAATTACTATTAAATAGAGCAGAAATAAATAAATTGTATGGAAAAATAAAACAAAAAGGATATTCAATAGTTCCAATGAGTTTATATTTTAAAGGTGATAAAGTAAAATTAGAGCTAGGAATAGGTAAAGGAAAAAAATTATACGACAAACGTCAAGATATTGCCAAAAAAGATGCACAAATGAAAATACAAAGGGCAAAATTTGGAAATGGAATATAAATTTAAAACAAATAAGAAATTTAGATAATAAAAATAAATACTTTTATATTGCATCTAATTAATTAGATAAAATATATAAGTATTTATTTTTGTATATTAAATTTTGGACATAAATGTATAACAAATAATTATTATAATTAATATTGATTTTTATTATTTTTGTTATTATTTGATTTTGAAGCATAGTACCAAAATAAAGCTATTATTGCAATTGCAATTACTGCAATGATTATCCAAGACCATGTTTCGGAGTTCATAAAACCGTTTTGACCATTAGTTACATCTGTAGCTGTTCTTTGTGCTGTGTATCCAGCATTATCAGATGCACTTTCAATTCCATTTTTGGCATTATTTGTAGTATCTTTCATTTTATCAGCTGCATTATTTGTACTGTCTTCCATTTTTTTAGTAGCACCTTTTATTGTATCACTTGCTCCTTTTGCAGTATCTTCAACGACATTTTCTGCTCCACCAACTACATTACGTATGCCATTTTTTACATCAGCACCAACATTTTCAGCTGCAATTGAATAAACACAAAAAGTTGAAAACATAAATAAAATAAATGCAATGGAAAAAATAATTTTTTTCATAATATCCTCCTTTTAGAAAAATAATTATGCTAACTTAATTATATTTTTATACTTAAATTAAACATATAATAGCTAGTTTTATTGAATTTTAATTCATTTTTAGCTTAATATTATTATTTTACTAAAAGAATAAAATATACATTATAATTTTAACAAAAAATAAAAAATATAGCATTAAACTATATTTTTAAATTTTAAAATTTATTTAATTTTTGTTAAAATTGCAATTGCAAGCAATATAATTACAACTCCTACAGCAATAAGTAATATATTTATTATATTTGTTGGCTTTAATAATTCATTATCTGGTGATGAAGTTGAACTAACAGTTGTTGTTATTTGTGTTTCGGAAGAATCTGTAGCACTGGAAGTTGTTGTGCTAGAATCAGTTGTTGTATTTTCAGCCAATGAATAATTAGTACAAACCATAAACAATGCAAATAATGTTATTGTAAAAGTAATTAAAAACTTAACTAAATTTTTCATATGTAAAGTCCTCCTCAATAATTAATTTTATATGGTAATATAATACCATAATTTGTTAAAAAAAGTCTATAGTAAAAAATATTAAATATAATAATTATTAAATTTTTTTCTAAAAGAGCTGGATTCTTCTGTTAAAATTAAATTAACATTTTTATATTGAACATTGTAATTTGGATCTAATTTTAATATTTTTTGTTGTAAATTATGTGTAATTCCATCTGCAGAATCATAAATTTTAATATGATCTGGTAAAATAGATCTAATTACATCTTTAAAAATTGGAAAATGTGTACAACCTAAAACAATTCCAGAAAAGTCATTCAAATTATATTTTGAAAATTTTTGCTTTAGATATTCTTTAGCAAGATCATATCTAATTTCAGAAGATTCATCAGCAAATTCTACTAATTCGTCTAAAGGAAGTAATTCAACTTTATCAACAGCATTGAGTTTTGTTAAAAGATGAAATAATTTGTTACCTTTTAGTGTAAGAGAAGTAGCAGTAAGTATAATTTTTTTATTATCACAATTTTCAATAGCTGGCTTAATAGCTGGTTCAGCACCAATAAAAATAATATCTGGATATTTAGCTCTTAAAAAACTAATAGCTGCACTAGTTGCAGTATTACAAGCCAAAACAATTATTTTGCAACCAGAATTAATCAAAGTAATCATATTTTGTTCAGTTAAATTTCTAACGGTATCAAAATCTTTAACTCCATATGGAGAATTTTTGGTATCTGCTAAATAAATAAAATCACCATTAATTTTTTTATATGCTTCTTTAAAGATAGTAGCACCACCCAATCCAGTATCAAAAAAGCCAATTTTCATAATAAAATTCATTCCCTTCAATATAAAATAGTAAATATTAAATACAATTATAAATCATAAGAAAAAAAAATTCAATTAAATCTTGTAAAATAAGAAGATATTGGTATAATAAACAATATAGAAATTTTTTTCAATTTAAGGAGGATTCAAAAATGGTTAAAAAAGTAGCTATATTAGCAAATGGTGGAGATGTATCAGGTTTCAATGCAGTAATAAGAGCAATCGTAAAAGCTGCAGAAAAAAATGGAGTAGAATGTTATGGATTTATTGAAGGATATAGAGGTTTATTAAATAATGATTATATAAAATTAAGTACATCACAAAATAGTAGAGCTTGTGGAATATTACCTAAAGGAGGTTCTATAATAGGATCTTCAACAAATGCCAATGTATTTCATTATAAAGTAGAAGAAAATGGTCAAATTGTATATAAAGATTTATCAGATAAATGTGTTCAAAACATAAAAGATGATGGATTTGATTGTCTATTTACATTAGGAGGAGATGGAACTCAAAAATCTGCAAGAGATTTTTCTTTAAAGGGAATAAATGTAATTGGTGTGCCAAAAACAATTGATAATGATGTTGCATGTACAGACATAACATTTGGATACAATACAGCTGTTTCAGTTGCATCAGATGCATTAGATAGACTTCATACAACAGGTGAAACACATCACAGATTAATGGTATTAGAAGTAATGGGTAGATATGCTGGATGGATTGCATTAGAATCTGCCATATCAGGAGGAGCAGATATTGCATTAATACCAGAAATTCCATATGATATAAATAAGGTTGTAGAAAAAATAAATCAAAGAAGAGCATTAGGTAAAAACTTTTCAATAATAGTTGTAGCAGAAGGAGCAAAACCAAAGGGAGGAGAAATTTCTGTTGCAGAAATGAGAGACAATGGAAAAGGTGTTGATAATACAAAACTTGGAGGTGCTGGAGAAAAAGTAACAAAGGAACTTCAAGAGATAACTGGAATGGAAGCAAGATGTACAGTTTTAGGATATGTACAAAGAGGTGGAACACCAACAGCTTTTGATAGAGTATTATCTACAAAGTATGGTGCAAAAGCAATGGAACTTGCAATGGAAGGTAAATTTAATGTTTTAACAGTAATAAAAGATGGAAAATTAGATTCAGTATCTTTAGAAGATGTTGTTGGACAAAACAAAGAAATTGGTGCTGTTTCAGGTAATACAAAGGAAAGTAATATAAGAAAAGTAACTATGGATCATGATTTAGTAAAAACTGCAAGAGATATTGGAATTTGTTTAGGAGATTAGTTGACAAAAATAAAAAATTGTGGTAATATAGAAGAATACCAAATGAGCGAAAGCTTATACACAAAGGAGAGTAAAAAAATGGAAAAGTTTGAAATGAGAGTTATTGAACGTATTATTAATCGGTTGGAAACTTTGAAGATCAAAAATCTGATCGATAAGATGCACATTGATGGTCTGAAAGCTCAAGTGGAGAAAACTACTCTGAAGGATTCGGAGTATGTAATATATCTACTTGAAGAAACAGTATCTGACACGATTACTGTTGATGAGGCAATTTCACTGTTGAAACGTTTGAAAACGATTACAGTGACACCACCTCCAAAAAGAGCAAAATAATTTCATGATTTACTCGCATTATTAAGTCCATGAAGGGTTAGCTGTATTTTCAGTTAGCCCATTTTTTTATTATATATAAAATATTAAATATTTGTCATTCTTGTCCTATAAAAAAATTTTAAAAATAAATTGACTATAATCTATAAAAAATGATATTATATTAATTGAAAAAAAGTGAAAATTTTAGGAGGATGAATATGGAATTAAATCCAACACAAAAAAAGGGTTTTATAATATTAATTATAGGAATAGTAATGGGTGGAATGATAATTTTTACAAAAATAAAGAATAATGTTATTGGCAAAGAGAATACTATTAATAATACTTCCAATGTACAATTAGAAGATGTATCAATTGATGAAAATGCTGATTATGCAAAAGTAATAAAAACATATATAACATCATTACAGCAAAAAGATGTTACAAATTTTAAAAGTGTATTTCCAAGCTTTATAGGAAATGACACAGATTCAATTACAAAACAATTAGATTCTATACATACACAATATGAAAGTAATTGCGGAACAAATATTAAAATAACATATAATATTAAAGAAGTAAAAAAAATAGACAATGATTCTGTAAAAGCAATTGAAAATAATATTAAACAAAATTATCAGACTTTCACAGGTTCAGTAGATACTATTTACAGAGCAGAATTACATGTGAAAATTACAGGTGATACAAAATCAGAAGAAGATGATGAATACATTCTTGTTGGGAAGATAGGAAATTCATGGTATATATTTTAAAAATTGAGAAAATCAGAACTTATTTGAAATTATAATAAGTTCTGTTTTTTATACAGTTACAAATAAAAAATCCACAAAAAAGTCACATAAAAGCAATTAAATAGCAATATTCATAATATAGAATATCAGCAAATAAACCAAGGAGGATAAATTATGAAAAATAAAAAAGGAACCAGTTTATTAAAAATTGATAATTTTTTAGTAGAAACAGATAAAATAAACTCCTCAGATGAAACATTTAATAAATTAATGTTTTTGTATTCAGCAGCATTAAAACAACTAGAAACAAAAATGGATATTTTAAAGGAAGAATTCAATTGTTTTTACGGATGTTCAATAATAGATCACACACAAACGAGAATAAAAAAGCCTGAAAGCATAATTAAAAAAATGGAAGACAAAAAGTACGAAAAAACATATAGAAATTTAGTGGAACAGATAAATGATATAGCTGGATTACGAGTAATATGTCCAATAAAGGATAATGTATTTACAATAGTAGATTTAGTAAAGAATATGCCAGATGTAAATGTCATAAAGGAGAAAGATTACATAACAAAGCCGAAAAAAAGTGGATATTCAAGTTATCATATGATAGTAGAAATACCAGTACCTTTAATGAAACAGATAATACCAGTAAAGGTAGAAATACAAATACGAACATTAGCAATGGATTTTTGGGCAAGTTTAGAGCATGATATAAAATATAAAACAAACAATAAACTTACTAAGAAAATGTCAAATGAACTAGTCAAATGTGCAAAAATGATAAACAAAATGGACGATAAAATGTTAGTGCTTAAATATGGAGATGGAACTAAAACAAAAATTTGAGTTCAAGATAAAGAAATTAATTAATTAAAACTTATTATATCTTCTAAGTTAAATATAGATTTTTATATAAAAAAATGGAATGTGTTCTCTTTTCTATATTTATGGAAAAGAGAATAGTTCACTATTGCAAAATAGATACAAATATTATATAATTCAAAATATAATAAATGAACGGAGGAAAAAATGCAAGGCAGACAGACTAATTCTAATATATATTATATAAAAGGACTAGCTCAAGAGGCATTAAAAAGTGGGATAACTATAGATGAAGTAAATGAAGTTTTTAATAGGAAAAATGAAGCAATAAAAAATATGGAAAATAATAACAAAGAGCTATTATACAGATGATAAAAAATTGGAGGAAGATATATGGATAAAAAATATGCAAAAGCATATACAGAAGTAATTGAAATATTAAAGCATATTCCCAAAGAAGAATATAATAAAATACCTGAAACTGAAATTCAATTTTATGAAAATAATTGTGATAAAAACTATAAATATGTGTATGACGAAAATAAAACCATAAAAGAACAACCAATATCACGAGAAGCAAATGCAGTAATAATTTCAATATATATGAATTATTTTGCAAATGAAAAGCAAAAAGGCATAATTAACGAAATTTTAAAACAAAATAGTATTAATGCTGAAAATGAAAAAAAGAAAAAATATGATATTAATAATATTTTTTCAAAAGAAAATATTATAAACTCAAATAATACTGATAGTCAGAATAATAGTGAAAATGGTTCTTCTGATGAAGATAGCTCTAATGAAAATGATAAAAAAAATACATCTGAAAATTTACCTATTGAAATAAATGATAAAAAAGAAAACTTTATTAAAAAGATAATAAACAAAATAAAGAAATTGTTTGTAAAAGCATAATTGTAATAAATAAGGGATAATCTTTGAAAAATAAGGTTATCTCTTATATTATTTTTGGTTTATAGGCATCCATATAAAAACCTAAATTTAAAAAAAAGGATGGTAAAAAATGTTAAGAGAAGAGCTAAATGAAAAGGATACATGGGATTTAACAACAATATTTGCAAATAATGAGGAGTTCGAAAAGGCTTTTAATAATGCAAATATTGAAATTGAAAATATAAAAAAATATGAAAATATAATGATTAATTCTTCAGATGAATTATATCAAACTACAAAAACAATATATGAGGTTGGAGAAAAAATTGATAGAATTTATACTTATGCAAATTTAAAATATTCAGAAGATACATCAAATAATGATTCACAAACTTTAATGGGAAGAGCACAAGAGCTATATAAAAAGTTCTCTGAAGCGACAGTATTTTATGATACAAAATTGATTTCTTTGGAAGAAGAGACTTTTGAAAAATATATAAGTGAAAACAAAAATTTAAGAGAATATGAAATAGTATTAAGAAATGCATATAAATATAAACCACATACATTGAGTGATGCAGAAGAAAAATTATTAGCTGCATTTCAAAAAGAAAGAGGAACTGCATCTGATATATACGAAACATTTACAGCTTCAGATTTGACATTTGGAAAAATTAAAGATGAAAATGGTAAAGAAGTTGAATTAACAGATACTAATTATAGTCTTTATATGAAATCTCAAAATCCAGAAGTTCGTAGAAGTGCATTTAAAACATTATATAAAACATATGAGCAATATCAAAATACATTTGCATCAATATATGCTGGTCAAATTGAAGTTGAAAAAACATGTGCAAAAGTACGTGGATACAAATCTGCAATGGAAGCAGCCTTATTTGCAGATGATGTAACACCAGAGGTTTATGATAATATAGTAAATAGTATATCAAATCATTTAGATGTATTGTTTAAATATTATAGAATGAAAAAACGTGTTTTAGGTTTAAATGATATGCATATTTATGATATATATGTCCCATTAATTTCAAATTTTGAAAGAAATTACACATATGATGAAGCTGTTAATGAAGTATTAGAAGCAACACATATATTTGGAGATGAATATGTAAATATACTAAAACAAGGATATAAAGATAGATGGGTAGATGTTTATCCAAATAAGGGAAAACGCGGAGGAGCTTTTTCTGGTGGGTGTGCCACAACAAATCCATTTATATTATTAAATTTTCAAGGAACTGAATATGATGTTTCTACATTAGCACATGAATCAGGTCATTCAATGCATAGCTATTTTACAAGAAAAAATAATCCATTACAATATGCTGATTATAGAATATTTGTTGCAGAAGTTCCATCAACAGTAAATGAACTTATTTTAGCATATTACAGATTAGAGCATACAGAAAATAAGCTTGAAAAACTATCAATATTAAATTCATTATTAGAGCTATATAAAGCAACAATATATAGACAAATAATGTTTGCAGAATTTGAAAAAACAACACATGAGTTATCAGAAAAAGGAGAAGTTTTAACAGCTGAATTACTTAACAAAAAATATTATGAAATAAATGAAAAATACTTTGGCGGTGAAATAATATTAGATAAGGAAATTTCATATGAATGGATGAGAATACCACATTTTTATTATAATTTTTATGTATATAAATATGCAATAGGATTAACAGGAGCAAGCAAAATAGTAAAAAGAATAAGAGCAAAAGAGCCACATGCACTAGAAGATTATTTTGAATTTTTGAAAATAGGAAATAAAAAGAATCCAATAGAATCATTAAAAGTAGCAGGTGTAGATTTTACAAATACAAATGTATTTGACAGTGCAATACAAATATTTGATGAATTAATAGACGAATTCGAGAAGTTATATAAAGAACTTTAAAATGGGGACGGTCCTTAAAATACTATATTTTAAAGTAAAAAATAAGCAATAATAAATAATTTAAAAGGGAGAAAAATATGAGTTTTCTTATGATAAATTCGAAAGTAAAACTTGGTTGTAATATATGTGATAAGTGTTGTATTAATAGAGGAGATATAAAATTAACTCCCATAAATGTTATACAAATAAGTGAATATTTAAATATATCAATACCGGATTTTTTAGAAAAATATACTAATAAATTAGAAGATGAACCACTTGAAATAGTATTAAAACCAATAGGAATTAAAAAGAGATGTATATTAAATGATGAAAAAACAAATATGTGTACAATACATTCTGTAAAGCCTATGCAATGTGTCACGTTTCCATTAGTTCCAGTTGATTTAAAAAATGATATATTTTTTAATCAAGATACATGTGTTTGCGATGAGAAAAAAGAAATGAAAGTAATTGATTGGTTGAATGGTAAAAATGGTATATATGTTAAATATAAAAAAATATATCTAGAATGGATTGAACTAATAGAAAATCTTCAACAACATTGGGATGAATATGGTCAAAATGAAAAAGATGAAATATATAAAATTTTGTTTTTAAACTATAGACAAGGTGAAAAAAATATAAAAAAAGCGGTAAGAAAAAACTTTCGAATGATTAAAAAGATGTATTATAAAAAATAGCAAAATCTTAAAATTGGAGATGGTTAAAATGAAGAAAATAGTAGCAATAGGTGGAGGCGAAAATGGTCATGAAAATAGGCCATATGAAACTGAGAAAATTGATAAAGAAATTGTTAGAATATCAAATAAAAACAATCCAAAACTGTTGTTTATAGGTTTTGCGGGAAAAGAATATGAAAAATCATATTATGATGTAATTAAAAGAAATTTTGAAAGTATTGGCTGTACAACTACATTATTTAAATATGAAGATGTAAAAAATAAAGAACTTGCAAAAAAATTAATTGAAGAATCAGATATCATTTATATTGGTGGTGGAAATACAATTAATTTAGTGAAAATAATAAAAAAGTATGAAATTGATAAATTACTATATAACGCATATGAAAATGGAACCGTAATGGCGGGAATAAGTGCTGGAGCAATTTGTATGTGTCGTTTTGGAATATCAGATTCAAGAAAATATAAAAAAGATAGTAAAAAATATACGAGAGCAACTGGGTTAGGATGGATAAATCTTTTAATTTGTCCTCATTATAATGCTGAAACAAGAAGACAGAGATGGACTAAAAAAATAATGAAAAGAACATTTAAAGTGCCATGTATTGCGTTAGATAATTGCACAGCTATAGAAATTATTGATGATAAATATAAAATTATTAAGTCAAAAAAGAATGCATCAGTAAAAAAAATTTATTGGAAAAATGGAGAATATAAAAAAGAAGAAATAGAGAATGAAGAACAAATAAAAAAATTATCAAATTTACTTAGAATGTATTGAAAAAACAAAAGAAAACTGTTATAATAATATAATCTTATGTAAAGGAGGTTCTACAAATTATGTATAATGTAGAACAAATTGAGATTCGGTATGAAGAATCTGATACTGTTTTTGTAAAAGGATCTTATAAGGATTTGGAATCTTTTTTCAAGAGCGGTTACATCAAGAAGTCCAGGAGCAATGGCTACTTTGAACTCTTGAGACCAACGAGGGTTTTTGTATTCGGAAATTGTGGAAAAAATGGCTGTTTTCTTCATGAAATGAAAGCTGCTATCTTGGCTCATTATGACAAGAAGAAAATCACAATGCCGATTACAGATCAATTCAATAACGATTTCAAATCAGGCAAAGTTCGTATTAAAATGGATGATGCATCAGTTGTAATTGAATAGTTGAAAAAAGCGAAAAGCTGTGCTGTACTGGTTTATGGTACAGCTTTTTGTGACTTTATAAAGTAATAAAAATTAGAATATTTAAGGAATGGTATTTTTGATTTATAATATATTGACAAATAAAGACAAAAATGTTAACATTAAAAACAATTAAATTAGCTATGCAAAAAAGAAAACAGTAGAGCTCTATAAGTCAAAATAAAGAGAGATAATGGTTGGTGGAAATTATCAGAATATAGAAATCGAATTACAATTCTTATAGTAGTTACGTAAATGATTACGAAAATCAAAATAAGGCAAAAACTTGTTTAAATAAAAACAAGAAATTGTAAATAAAGGTGGTACCACGAGTCAATTCGTCCTTTAACAGGATTGAATTGACTTTTTTGTATTTAAAAAAGGTTTTTCTCAAACCGCCAGAAAAATTAAGGAGGAAATATGGAAGGATTAGAATTAATTAAAAGAAAAGCTGTTCAAATTATTTCTGAAGAAGATTTGGATAAAAAGTTAAAATCAGGAAAAAAATTAACAATTAAACTTGGAGCAGATCCAAGTAGACCAGACTTACATTTAGGACATACAGTTGTTTTAAGAGCTTTAAAAACATTTCAAGAAATGGGACATGAAGTTGTTTTTATAATTGGTGATTACACAGGTATGATTGGAGATCCAACAGGAAAAAGTAAAACTCGTCCAGCTTTAACATATGAACAAGTTCATTCTGCAGGAGAAAGCTATTTTAAACAAGTTACAAAAATACTTGATCCAGAAAAAACAAAAATTGTATATAATTCAGAATGGTTATCAAAATTAAATTTTAAAGATGTACTAAGTTTAGCAAGCAAGTATACAGTTGCAAGAATGCTTGAAAGAGATGACTTTAAAAATAGATATGAAAATAATATGCCATTAAGTATGCATGAATTGTTTTATCCTCTAATGCAAGGATATGATTCTGTTGCAATTAATGCTGATATTGAAATTGGAGGAACAGATCAAACATTCAACTTATTAGTAGGAAGAGAGCTTCAAAAAAATTATGAACAAGAGCCACAAGTTGTAATAACATTCCCATTATTAGTTGGACTAGATGGAAAAGATAAAATGAGTAAATCATTGGATAATTATATAGGAATTGATGAAAGTCCAGAAACAATGTATGAAAAAGCAATGAAAATTCCAGATGATGTATTATTTGATTTCTATAAATTAACAACAGATTTAGATTTAGTAGAAGCTGATAAACTAATTAAACAAGATATAATAAAAGCACATAAAGTATATGCTGAAGAAATTATAAAAATGTATCATGGAGAGGAATTTATAAAACAAGCAGAAGAAAGATATGGAAAAATAGCAAAAGGTGGAATTCCCGAAAACATAAAAGAAGTAAACTTAAGTAGTGAATCATCAGAATTTAAATTATGCGACATATTAGTAAAAGTAGGATTTGCATCATCAAAAAGTGAAGCAAGAAGAATGATACAAGGTAATGGGGTAAAAGTAAACTCAGAAGTAGTTAATGATATAAATGCTACAATAGAAATAAAAGGTGATGTTGTTATTCAATTTGGAAAAAACAAATTTATAAAGGTTGTTTAAATCTGTTGGAAAGGAATGAATAACAAAATGGAAAAGAAAAAAACGAAGTTATCAAAATGGCATATAGCTATAATTATAATTGGAATTATTTTTAATGGAATAGGAATAATACATTCAAATTTATGGTTTGATGAAGCTTATTCTGTTGGAATGGCATCACATAATTTTGGTGAGATATGGAATATAGGTGGTCATGATGTGCATCCAGTATTGTATTATTGGATACTGAGCATAATAAATGTTATATCTGGTGGAAGTGTAATTGCATACAGAATATTTTCACTAATTTGTATAGCACTATTAAGTATATTAGGTTATACTCATATTAGAAAAGATTTTGGAGAAAAAACAGGAATATTATTTTCATTTTTTGCGTTATTCTTACCAGAAATATGTATATTTGCAAATGAAGTAAGAATGTATTCATTAGCAGTATTGTTAGTGACAATATGCGCAATATATGCATATAGAATTTTTAAAGGCGATACTTCATGGAAAAATTGGATAATATTTGAAATATCAAGTTTAGCATGTTTATATGTACACTATTATGGTCTAATGGCAGCTGGATTAATACATGTGATAATGCTAATAAACTTTATAAAAAATCATAGATCACAATCAATAAAAAGAATAATATTATTTGGAATTGCATTAGTTATGTTATATATACCATGGCTAGTTTACTTTGTTAGTCAATTAGAACATGTAGCAAAAGGATTTTGGATTGGATTTGAGTTTCCAAATACTATAATTGAATTATTAAGCTATCAGTATATAGGAAATTTAAATTATTATGTATGTTTTTCAATATCAATATTGTTATACATATATTTAGGAGTACAATTATACAAAATTAAAAAAGCTAAGGAAGATATATTACCTGTCAAATTATCAATAGGAATATACTTGGCAGTAATTATTGCAGCGGTCTTAATAACTGTATTAGCTAAAACATCAATAATATTTTATAGATATTTATTTGTAATAACTGGTTTATATATCTTTACATTAAGCTTTATATTAGCTAAATCTAAAAATAAAAAAATGGTTACTTTAATATGTATAGTAACAGCAGTTTTAGCTATTGCAAGTAATGTAAAAATGATAGAAGTAAATTACAATTCAGAAAATACAAAACCAATTGAATATTTAAACGAGAATATACAACCAAATGATGTAATTGTATATACAGATATAGGTTCAGGTTCAATAGTTGCAGTTAATGTAACAAATAATAAACAATATTATTATAATGAGGAAGATTGGGGAGTACAAGAAGCATACAAAGCATTTGGACCTCAAATGGATACATATATAACACCTGATTTTATTAATGAATTATCTGGAAGAATATGGATAATAGATGGTACTTCAGATGCATGTTATAAAAAATATTTTAGTGATGAACAACAATACACATATGTAAGTCAGCAATCATTTTCTACTAAATATCATGAATATAATTATGTAATAACATTAGTTGAAAAAGATGGAACTAAATAAAGGAGAAAAAAATAGTAAATGGAAGATAAAATTAAAATACAAAAGATAAAACTTGGTTTGTCAATTGGAGTTTTAGGAATTGTTTCAACAATTACAGCATATCTTATTACATTGCTTGTCAATAAAATTAATATAGTAACAGATCAAAATAAATTTGTTATAACATATTTAATAAATGCAATTTCAATATATGTTATAGGGTATGGCTCGATTAAATTATTATTAAAAAACACAGATAATGTGGAAAAAAAAGAAAAGAAAAAAATAAGAATAGCTAACTTTTTGTTACTAATAGCAATATTAATAGGTTCAGCTCAAATAGTAAATATAATAACTCAAATTATTCTAACAATTATAAAGTCAATTTTCTCGATACAGATAAATAATAATGTTGCAGAGCTTATGGAAACATCGGATTCAATATCTCTAATATTATTTGCAGTTATTTTAGGACCTTTATTTGAAGAGCTAATATTTAGAGGAACTTTATTAAAAAAGTTGAGGGTATTTGGAGATAAAACTGCAATAATATATACCGCAATAGCATTTGGTTTATTTCATTGTAATATAGCTCAAATTCCATTTGCAATTACCGCGGGACTTATATTAGCATATACAGTTGTAAAAACAAATAATATAGTGTATTCTATTATATTACATATGATTTTAAATGGATTGAGTGTGGCATTAACAATATTACTTAAAGGAAATCAATATATAATTATAATGTTGATTATGCTATTAATATTTGCATGTATAATTTTAACTTTGATATTTGTACCAATAAAACTATCAAATAAAGAAGTAAAAATAGAAAATGAAAGTAAATATGAAAAAAAGAATTTATACAAAAACATAGGTTATATTTTTTCAGTAATATCAATAGTAATATTAACAATAGTATCAGCTATTGATATATAAAATGAATGGAGGGAAAAAATGGTATTAGAATTTTTTAAAGCAATTATATTTGGTATAGTTGAAGGAATAACAGAATGGTTACCTGTAAGTAGTACAGGACATTTAATATTAGTAGAAGAGTTTATAAAATTTACAAAAGTTTCAGATAACTTTTTTAAAGTATTTGATGTTGTAATACAATTGGGAGCAATACTTGCAGTAGTATTAATTTATTTTAAAGATATATGGCCTTTTACAAATGATACAAAAAAGGCATATACAAAACATGGACTATTATCACATCTTGATAAAAATATAACAAATTTATGGGGAAAGATATTAGTTGCATGTGTACCAGCAGCTATAGTAGGACTACTTTTTGATGATAAATTTGAAGCGCTATTTTACAATCCAGTTTGTGTTTCAATAGCTTTAATAATATTTGGTATTGCATTTATAGTAATAGAAAATTGGCATAAAGGAAGAAAGTCTAGAATAAATAGTGTACCAGCAATTACATATAAAGATGCATTAATAATTGGAGTATTCCAATTATTAGCAGCAATATTTCCAGGAGTTTCTCGTTCTGGAGCAACAATAATAGGAGCTTTATTAATAGGTGTATCAAGAAAAGTTTCTGCTGAATTTACATTTTATTTAGCAGTTCCAGTAATGTTTGGAGCAAGTTTATTAAAGATAGTAAAATATGGATTAAATTTTACAGGAACAGAGATAGCGTTATTAATACTTGGAATGGTAACTGCTTTTATTGTATCATTATGGATAATAAAATTCTTAATGAATTATATCAAAAAACACGATTTCAAAGTATTTGGATGGTATAGAATTATATTAGGTGCATTAGTATTATTATACTTTTTAGTAATAAAATAAATTGTATACGAAATAACTATAGTTTAAATAAAACTAAATGTTAAGTTTTTCTTAATATTTGGTTTCTATTTTTATATGATGATTTTTTATTTAATTGTAATAAAATTAAAAAAATTGAATAAAGTATATTATTAATATTTACAATTTAACAGAGTTGTGATATTATAAAGTTCCTGTTGTAAATTACATCAGGTAAAAGCTTCCATGTTTGACATTATACGAGAGACAGAGCAGAAAAAATTTTTTAGGAGGTGAAATCTAATGCACTATGAAGATGCATGGGTCGAAATGAATGTCAAGGAGCTGAGAAAACGGTCGATTCAATTAAGTGGATATTATTATGATGGGCATTTAATTCTCATCAGAGGTAATTTGCCTGATTGTCACATTGATCTTATTAAAAGCAATGGGATAAGGGTTATTACTGTAAATGAATGCTTAATTGATTATCAGGAAATCTCCAAAGAAGGAAATATCAGAAGACGAATGGAAATTTTTATGGATGCTGTTCGGAATTTTGATTTCTATTTCTGGGTAGACAAAAAGCTCAGTGACCTTATCGAATACGGCTACGAAGAGGATAATGACTAAGTCATTATAAGCGAGAACAAGCAGAAACAGTTGAAATACTGTTATCTGCTTGTTTTTGTTTAAATTTGTGATTAACATATTAATTAGATAATATAAAATTTATGAAATAAAAAATATTGCTAAGTAATATTCGTTTTGATAAAATATATCTATAATTTGTAAATAAATTATAGATATTCTTTTATTATTTATAAATTACAGAAGCTTAAAGCGTATTAAATTCAAAAGAAAATAAGGGGAGGAAATGGATATGTCAAAATTAAAAGAAAAGAGCAAAACAAGTTCTGAAAAAAATAAAAAAGATCATGGAACAAGAAATATGATAATTTTTTTAGTAATTTTTTCAATTGTATGTATTGGAGTTACATCATTTCTTATATTAAAAAATAACAATTCGAAAATTAGTAATGTGATGGAAAACATTAAAGAAAATGTTTCAAAAAATAAAAATGAACAAAGTCAAAATGATGTACAAGGGGTATCTTCGCTAAATGATACATATGCTGAAAATCCAATTAAAATATCAAAAGAAAAAATCTCTATAAACGGAAAAAGCGATGTAGATGGGGAATGTATTCAAATAGATGGAATGAAAGATGAAAAATTGCAACAAAAAATAAATGATAATATAAAAGAAAAAATGACAGATTGGTGCAATTCAAACAATGGAAAAGTATTAAATAATATAGATGTAAAATGTACTGCAAATTTTGGAAATGCTATATCTATTAAAGCTGTAAAAGATTTTGATTCATATAACCAATATGATTTTTTTGTAATGAATATAGATTTATCAACTGGAAATGAAATAAAATTTAATGAAATGTTTACAAGTAATGCAGGAATAAAAAGCATTATTTCTGAAAGTGCATATGACACATATACTGAGAATGCTTCAGGAGGAGATATGACGGATCTTAATGATGAACCCGTATTTTCAGATGGAAAAGAAAATGAAGATTCTTATTATGAAACTGAAGAGGAAAAAGAAGAAAGAAAAGATGAATATGCCAAAACTGAAGATAAGGTATTTAAGTTATTAAATAGTTATAATAATGATAATAATTTAAAATTTTATTTTACTCCAAGATGTATCTATATTTATGATAATGACAATAAAACTATAACAATAAAAATGAAAAAATATTATAGTCAAATTGCAATTTATAACAGATTTAAAACAAATGATACCATATATGATGGAAAATATGAAAATCAAGATATAATTGAAAATAAAAATATACCTGTGTTTGTATCAACAAATACAACAAATGTTGGGGTAGATGTTGCTTTATCAGATCCTGTAGATATTGTGTATTTAAATCAGCAGAAAAAATCAGATAATATTTTTTATAATGTAGTAATTGATAAATCTTATGAAGGAGAAAAAGACAAGAACTATAATACAATATTAGAAAATGTTAAAAAGATCGCTTTGGAAAAAATTAAACAAAAAGAAGAAGAAAATAAAAAGAGTGATAGAGCAAGTTTTTATCAAATTAGTGTTTCTATAGGTAAGTATATCGGATATGATATTTCAGTAAGTATTTCTGAATATAGTGTATCTGCTAGTAATAGAGAAAATTTTTATAATGGTACATTAAGTTATTTACAAAGTGGTAATTATATAATTTATTGGGAAAATGATGAATATGATGAGGATTATAATCCTTGGAAAAAATATATAAATAATTCCAAAGAAATTATGGTAGAAAAGGGATATATTGACTATAATTATGATTCAAAATCAAAAGAATTGGTTGTTAAGAAAATTGGAGAAACTACAGTGAAAAATAAAGCAACAATTGAAAATAACACTAATGAAAATAAAACTACACAAAATAATAAAACCATTGTAATAGATGCAGGACATCAAGCAAAAGCAAATAATGAAAAAGAGCCAATTGGTCCAGGAGCAAGTGAAACAAAAGCAAAAGTTACTGATGGAGCAATAGGAGTTTCTACAGGACAAAAAGAATCAGAGCTAAATTTAAAAGTGTCACAAATGTTAAAGCAAGAGCTAACAAAAAAAGGATATAATGTAATAATGACAAGAACTGAAGAAAATGTGAATATGAGCAATAGTGAAAGAGCACAAATTGCAAATAATGCAAATGCAACAGCTTTTATAAGAATTCATGCAAATTCTGCGGATAGTAGTTCTGCTAAAGGTGTTTTAACAATGTGTCAAACATCACAAAACAAGTATAATGGTAATTTAGCAGATAAAAGTTATTCATTATCTAAATCAATTGTTGATAATGTTGCAAAAACAACAAACACACAAAATAGAGGTGTTACAAGAACTGATGATATGTCTGGAATAAATTGGTGTAAAGTACCTGCCACAATTGTTGAAATGGGATTTTTAAGCAATTCAGATGAAGATAAATTATTAGCTGATGAAAATTATCAAAAAAAGATTGTAAATGGAATTATTAATGGATTGGAAGAATATTTAAATAGTTAATCTAATTAGTTTAATAAAAATTAGTAAAGAAAAATGTTGTTATCTAATACAAATTTGGATAGCAACATTTTTTCATTATTAAATTAATTTAGCAATATCATCTGGAATATTTGCAATATATTCAACAGGTGTATTTTTAATAGGGTGTATAAATTTTATTTTATACGCATGTAATAACTGTCTTTTAAATTTAGAATCATGCTCTCCATAAAGAGTATCTCCTAAAATATAATGTCCAATAGCGGACATATGTACTCGTATTTGATGAGTTCTACCAGTTTCAAGCAAACACTTTACAACAGAATAATTTGAATGCTCTGAAGTAACTTCATAATGAGTTATTGCAGTATCACCATCTAATCTGATACATCTTTCAATTATACTTCCATCTTTTCGTCCAATAGGTAAATTAACAGTTCCTTTTTTATTATCAAATATTCCAGAGCAAATTGCAATATATTCTTTTTGAAAATTCTTGAATTTCATTTGTGAAATAAGACATTCTTGAATATATTCATTTTTTGCAAAAATAACAATTCCAGAAGTATCTTTATCAAGACGAATAACAGGTCTAATTTTCTTTTTTAGTCCAATAGAATCAAAATAATATTTAACACCATTAGACAAACTATTTTCATAATGCAACATAGATGGGTGAACTGGTAAATGAGGAGGTTTATTAATTACCAAATAATATTCATCTTCATATAAAATATCCAAATCCATTTTGACAGGAACAATATTACTACTATCCTCAATAAAATCAATTCTGACAATAATTACATCATTAGTTTTTATAGATTTTGAAACATAAGTAGGTTCACCATTTAAAAAAATATTTTTACTATTTTTCAATTTAAGCAAAAGCCTATCAGAAATATGAAAATAAGCTTTTAAAACTTCTTTAACATTTGTATAGCAATCATTTTCTTTAACAACATATCTTAAATCCATAATTTCTCCAATCTTAAAGTGTGTTAACGGTGAGGCAATGGTTGTCAGTGGTTGTCAATGGGTTGTCAAAGAGAACCGTCCCCATTGACAACCACTGACAACCATTGCCTTACATTAGAGATTAAACCTCTCTGTTTAAATTTCCATTTGTATAATTTTCACCTTCTAATCTAGTGCCTTGTTTTGTGCTTTTTATAATTGTGTTAATATCAGATAAAGATTCATCTAAAAAGTCTAATCTAACAGATGTTACATTTAAATCAGTTGAGTCTATACTTGTAATTTTTGAGTTATATATTGTTGTTATTCCATTTTCAACTTGTAATTTAAATTCTAGTCCTAATCTATCTTTTAAATAAAAATCCGAATAATCTTTACAATGTTTTGAACATTTTAAGTAACATTTATTTGACTTTCCAAGTAGACAGTAATTTGAATTCATTACTGGTGTATTACCATAAACTATTAATTCTTTTTGAAATTTGTCTGATAAAGCAAGCAAAGAATCTTTACTTAGCTCTGGTGACAATGTGCATGTAGATATTCCATATTTTTGTAAGTCATTTAATGTTAAATCATTAAAAATATTAAAAGTATAATTAGCAATAAATTCATATTTATCTGAATATTTTTCTAATAATTTTAAATGTGAAATATTTGATAAAACAAATCCTTTTATTTTAGAAAAGTCAGACAAAATTTTATCAAAATTGTATTTCATAAAGTTTTTTGAAACAGTTGGTAAATATATGTATGTATTGATTTTTTTTGTTAATGTTTTTAATACATCAAAATAGTTTGCATCTATAAAATATTTATATGGAATATATATTTTATCAATTTTTTCTAACAAAGAGTAATCAAAATACCTATTAAAATTATTAAATAAAACTGCTATACTTTTTTTCACTTTCTTTGAACCATCATTATTGTTAAAAGAGATAGGCAAAAGATCAGTATGTAATTCTCTTGAAAATCTATTTTGAGCAACTGTTTCAATTTTTTCAATTGCAGTTCTTCGTAATTCATTTAAACAACCAATTGAAGGGATAAATATATTATCATCTAAATCTATTTCGATATGTTCAAAATAAAATGGTGTGTTTTTAGTTTTTGTAATTTGACTTATAACTCTTTCATGAGTAATAGGAGCATTTATTGCTGAAACAGGTTTTACAGGAGATGTAATTGTAAAATATATATTACTAAATACGTCATCAGGGTCATCAGTTGTATTAATAACAGTCATTGTAATCGGTTCATCTTTTTTTATTTTTAGAATACAATCAAAACCTTTTTTTATGTTTTCTTTGTTTATACTATCTAAAGAAATTCTAGTTAGCTCTTTACTAGACATTTTATAAACTTTATCTCCAACAGATATATTTCCTTTCATTCTTCCAATTGTAACAGGTTGAAAAGGTAGAGATTCTTCTATATTACTATTACCGACCATTAATTCAGAAATCGTATATGTACCAGATTCTTTTTCTAAGCTTATTGTATCTCCAATTGACAATATTTCGTTTGCAGATATATCAATATGTCCTTTTTCAGGATTAAATTTCTTTACTGTACCTAGTAATAATCCCATATTATTTGGCTTTTCTGTAAATACTAAATCTTTATTATATTCATTTTCTAAATGACCGGAAGAAAATCCACCTCTATTAAATACTTGCATTAGTATTTTTTTGTCTGCATAATCTACAATATATGGTTTTCCAGATAAAGCTAAATCGATATATTTTCGATATATTTTTGTAACAGCAGCAACATATTCTGGAGTTTTCATTCTTCCTTCTATTTTGAAACATTTAACTCCTGCTTTTATTAATTTCGGAATAAAGTCTAGTCCACAAACATCTCTTGTACTTAGTAAATATCCAGAATCTAATGTTTCTTTGTAATTTGAATTAGATTCAGATTTTATTAAACTATATGGGAGTCTACAAGGTTGGGCACATTTTCCACGATTACCTGATCTACCACCAATCATACTAGAAAATAAACATTGGCCAGAATATGATATACATAAGGCTCCATGAATGAATGTTTCTATTTCAATGTTAGAGTTTTTACATATATATTCTATTTCAGAAATTGATAATTCTCTTGAAAGCACAGCTCTTGAAAAACCTAACTTTTCTGCAAGTAATGCTCCTTCTAAATTATAAATTGTCATTTGAGTGCTTGCATGTATTGGTAAATCTGGAAAGTTATGTATTAAGTAATTTGCAAGACCTAAATCTTGAACAATTATTGCATCAATTCCATACTCGTATGCAGTTTTTGCTATTGAAATTGCATCACTTAGTTCATTATTCTTAATTAAAGTATTTAATGTCAAATGTGTATGAACATTTCTTAGTTTGGCATATGTAATAGCTTCTTGCAAATTATCAAGTGAAAAGTTTGTAGCCGAAGCTCTAGCACTAAACATATCTGCACCAAAGTACACGCTATCCGCACCATTTTGAACAGCAGCTTTTAAACAATCAAAATCACCAGCAGGTGAAAGTAATTCAATAGATTTATTCATAAAAAATTCATTCCTTCCTTGCTTTTTCAATTATTATGGAAAAAGCATAAATTCTCATATGTGTCTAAAAATTTTGTTTAAATATATCATAATTTGTCTGAGGTGTAAAGGTAGAAAAAAGAAACAAATTATTGTAATAAAGTGGTAATAGTTTCCCCATATTAAGGAATAATAAAATTAAATATTTTAATAGGGAGGAATTACTTTGGAAGAGTCATTATGGATTTCAGGTACAAAGAAAACGAATTATCAGATATTGGAAAAAGATGAAAAGACCGATGTTTGTGTAATTGGAGGAGGAATTGTCGGAGCAATAACATCATACTTATTAACTCAAAAAGGATTAAATGTAATTATACTAGAAAAAGATAAATTATGTATGGGAGTAACGGCAAATTCTACAGCAAAATTGACAAGTCAGCATGGTTTATTTTATAAATATTTATATGATGAATATGGAGCAGATTTTGCAAAGTCATACTTAGAATCAAATGAAAAAGGGATAAAACTTGCAGAAGAAATAATAAAAATGAAAATATTGATTGTGATTTTGAAAAAAAGGATTCCTAAAAACGTTTTAAATGAAAAAATGTTATTAATGTCCTCTTTTTTGTTATAATTTAAGTTTTGCGTAAAAATAAAATCTGCATTTGTAGCTCAGTATTTTTTGATGCTCTTATCAGTGATTATATATGAGTTTTTAGTTTGCAAAGGAGTTTTATGAAATATTTGATAAAATTTCCTTGTTTATTTGGAAAATGCATTGACTAAACGGAAAAATGATGATATTAATATTAAGCATAGAAATTTGACAAAAATCAAAAAAATTTAATTCAAAAATTTAAAATTCTAAGTGTGTAAATTCATACACAAAAAATTCAAAACAATTGAATAACAAAAACAAATATGTTAAAATGGAGGCGATAAATGAGTAATTTAAAACCAACAAACGACTTTGTCTTCAAAAAATTATTTGGAGAGGAAAAAAATGTTGATATTTTAAAAGATTTAATACAATCAATATTACCAGAGCTAAAAATAGCAAAAGTAGTGGTAAATAAAGATGTAAGTTTAGAGCGAAAATTAATAACAGATAAACTAGGAATATTAGATGTAATGGCAACATTAAATAACAATACTAAAATAAATATAGAGATGCAAGTAGAAGATCTGCACAACACAGTAGAAAGGTCAATATTTTATCAATCTGGAGTATATCACGAAAGTTTAGCAAAAGGAGTATCATACATAAACGCATTTAAAACAATAGGAATATGGATAACAAATTACGATGTATTCAAAGAAGGACCATTTCACGAAATAGCACGATTAAAAAGGGATTATGAAAATATAATATTGACGGATAAGTATGAACTGCATTACATACAGTTATCAAAATTCAAAAAGAAATGCAAAAGAATATCAACAAAACTGGAGCAATGGTTACTATTCATTATCAATGAAAATATGGAGGAAATAAATATGGTTGATAATAAATACGTAAAAAAAGCAGAAAAAGAGCTTGAATACTTAAGCGGAGATGAAGAAACAAGAAGATTAGCAGAATTAAGAGAAAAAGCAATAAGAGACGAACTAGCTGCAATTGCTCAAGCAAAAGATGAAGGAAAAAGTGAGGGAATAAGTAAAGGAATAAGTAAAGTAGCCAGAAAAATGTTAGAAAAAAAGATGGATATAGCTCTAATAATGGAGATTACAGGATTAACTAAAGAAGAAATCGAAAAGCTATAAGAAAGAAGTCAAATTTTTATATTAATATGAAACAACTAAAAAAAAATATAGAAAATACCCGTGCCATGAATCTAGATATGATTATATGGTAAATATAATTACAGAGCCTACAGTTAAAGGTTTGAGTAGATATGAGTCTGAATAAAATAATAAAAAATAAATGTCTACTTTTACTTTATAAAAAATAAGTATGATAAAAATGCCAAAAGGAAGGTCAAAAAATATGAGTTATATTATACGAAAAAAAGAAAGAAAAGATTGTAAAGATATTGCACAGGTTGTAACTGTTGCATGGAACGAAACATATAATGGGATTGTACCAGATGAGTTTTTGAATAATTTATACACGAATGAGGAGCAAAGAGCCATTGATTCATTTAATAATTTTGATGAAGAAAATAACCATCAATTTGTTTTAGAGGTAGATAATAAGGTTGTAGGATTTGTTAGTGTTGGAATAACTGATGATACATCATATAGTAAATGTGGTGAAATTTATTCTTTATATATAATTAATGGTTATAAAGGATATGGATATGGTAAAAAATTAATGAAAGTTGGAATTAATGAGTTAAGAAAAATTGGATGCAATAAAATGCTTATTGGTTGTTTGCAAGGTAATCCATCAAATGAATTTTATAAACATATTGGTGGTAAATTTATAAAAACAAGAGTTTTTCAGAAGTTAAATTTGATTGAAAATGTTTATTTTTTTGAAAATATAATTAATATAAATTGGTAAAAATAGAGGTATTAAATGATGAAAAAAGAGCTTAAAAATTTTATTATAGAAAGTGATATTCAACTTGATTATTTTGAAGAAGTTGTAAAGCATATAGAACGAAAGAGGTGATTATATGGGAAAAGTGATTTTGGTATGTGGCAAAATATGTAGTGGTAAAAGTTATTATTCAAAGGCTATTAAAGAGTCTTTAAATGCTGTTATTATATCGCCAGATGAAGCCACTTATGAACTTATAAATAATGAACAAGGTGAATTTTATAATATATTCTCTGAAAGATTAAATAAATATCTAACTAGAAAAGTTGGAGAAATAGCACAGGCAGGTGCTAATGTAATTTTTGAAAGAGGTTTATGGTCACATAAAGATAGAAAAGAAATAAGAAAATACTATAAAAACAGTGGAATAGATTGTGAAATTCATTATGTATGTGTTGATGATGAAACTTGGAAAGAAAATATTGAAGAAAGAAATCAAAGAGTATTAGATGGTAATGGTGGCTCTGATTTCTATTTAGATGAGGGATTAATGAAAAAGTTAGAATCTAAATGGGAAGAACCTACTGAAGATGAAGTTGATGTAATACATAAAGTTGATAGAACAAAATTATAAAATTGTTAATAACAAAAGAAATATATTTTAATAACAATTCAAGCAATATAGAAAAATGAAAATTTTGAGTAAATATAAGGTTGTAGGTTTTGTTAATATTGGAATAACTGACTTGCAAGGTAATCCATCAAATGAATTTTATATACATATTGGTGGTGAATTTGATTGAAAAAAATATAATTAATATAAATTGGTAAAAATAGAGGTATTAAATGATGAAAAAAGAGCTTGAAAATTTTATTATAGAAAGTGACATTCAACTTGATTATTTTGAAGAAGTTGTAGAGCATATTGCTGAAAATGAAAAAAGAATATTGGATTTTTTTAAACTAGAAAGATTGCCTAACAAAATTAAAATATTAATTCTTAGTTATAAACCTTTCAAGGAAATTATTATTTCTAAATATGGTGAAATATTAAATTATGTCCGTGGAGATTCAAGTTCAGAAACAAATACTATAATAGTTTTAAATATTAAAGATCAAATTAAATATACGATACATAAAGATGCTGATATAAAAAGTTTAAAAGATACTGTGTTACATGAAATTGTGCATCAATGTCATCATGTATATCATAATGATCACAGGCAAATAATATGGTTCTCTGAAGGTTTAGCTACTAATCTTGCAAATCAAAATTACAAAATTAGTGATTTAAATAAATGTGATTTTGATAAACTTAAAAATGACTTTAGTCATTATAAGGGAAGTTATATATATGCATATACAATTGTTAAATATGTTTTAAATAATTATTCAAATGAAGAAATAGAGAAATTATATAAAAATCCAAATTATTTAAGAGAAAAATCAAGTAAAATTTTTGAAGAAGCTAAATCGTGGACAAATAACATATTGTTTAATTAATCTACAAGCCAAAATATAAAAAAATAAGTAAAAATGCTAAAGCAAGGAGAAAGTATATGAGTAATAACTATGAATTTTTTATAGCAGGTAGAGCTAGAAATAGAGAAAATATATTAAAAATATGCAATATTTTTGATAAGTATAATATATCATATTATTGTTTTATAAAAAATGAAAATAAGTGGGGATTTGGAAATGAAAATCAAACTACTGAAGAAAAACAAAGAGAGTTTGAGTCATTAAATTTAAAAAGTGATGCTGTTTTAAATCTGTTCAAAACAGATTTAGAAGGAGAAAAAAGCTCAAAAAACCTGTTATTAGTGTTACCAGCAGGAAAAGCTGCACATATCGAATCTGGAATTGCATATGGTTTAGGGAAAAAATGTTATGCAATTGGTGAGTATGAAGCAACAGATTCTTTATATAACATATTTGAAAAAATATTTAAAAATGAAACTGAATTAGAGGAATTTTTGAAAAAATACAATAAGTAGTAGGTGATATAAAATGAGAATAATACTCGCTTCAGCCTCAAAACAAAGGCAAGACATATTTAATATGATAGGGTTAAAATATGATGTAATTACAAGTGATGTGCCAGAAGAAAGTAATCAAATAGAACCAGATAAATATGTTGAAGAGCTTTCATTAAATAAAGCTAAATCTGTCAAAAAACAAATTAAGGATAAAGCAATAATTATTTCTGCAGACACTATTATATATAGTAATAATAAAATATATGAGAAACCCAAAAGTAAAGAAGAAGCATATTCAAATTTAAAAGAATTGTCAAATAATAAGTGTACAGCGTATACAGGAATAACGTTAATTGATTTATATAAAGAAAAAGTAATATGTTCAAGCTCTAAGGTCAATGTATATTTTAATGAAATAAAAGATGAAGAAGCAGAATGGTATGTAAATAATGAAGAAAAAATCTTCAAATGTTGTGGATTTGTTCCATTAGGTAAGGCTGCTTTATTTATTAATAGAATTGAAGGAGATTATAATACTTTATTAGGTATTTCTCCAAGTATAGTGTATAATAAGTTAAAAGAGCTGGGATATAGTTTTAATGATTTTGATTTTGAAAAAAGCTTATCTTAATGGTAGTCAATCTGATAAAAGAATATATTCACGGTCAAATAAATAATTTTGGTAAATAATAATTTTTTTAATAAAGATTTTATTTAAAATTTTAATAAGAAAGGTAGGAGTTATATAATGAAAAAGACAGGAAAAATTGTAATTGTATTAGTATTAGTAATTATCTTATTAGTAGGAGGAATTGCATTTGGAGGATATTACTTACACAAAAAGAATGCGGAGTCAAAAAAAGAAATTGAAGAATTAAAAAATGAAATTACATCAATAAAAAGTGAAAAACAAAATAGTTCATTGGAAGAAAATTCTAAAATAGAAAATTCTAACACAGAAAGTAATGAAGTGAATACAGTAAAGAAAGAAGAAAAAAAAGAAAATACTAATAGCAATAAGGTTGAAGAAAACCAATCAAAAAATAAAACAAATACTGTAGGATATTCTAAATATTATGGAACATGGGAAAATGAAAGTAATTCTAGTGAATTAGAAATTAAAAGTATAGAAAATAATGTTATTGTATTTACATGGTTTATTTATAGATTAGCATCAATAGATGATGTAGCATTACCGATTGAAAATAATAAAGCAGTATTTTATTATAGTGGTGTTGATGATTCAAATTACAATAATGTAATTGAAGATAATGAGCACTATTATAGAAAAGCAATACTAGAATTAAAAGATAACGAGGTAACAGTTACTGTGGAAGAAGTTACAGCTGAAGAATATAGTAATAATTTAAATTTAGAAAAAGAATTTAGTGGTGGTGTATATATTACAGAAGGAGAATATGTATATAATAAAAAATAAATAGATAGAATTTTGATTTATATAAACCATATGCTGATATGTACTGATTCATATTAACATTTTTATGATTGTAATAAATGTATATGAAAAATTAGTAGAAAAAAGGAGAAGTTTAAAATGATTAAAATAGAAGATTTTTTAATAGAGGCAAAAAAACAAACTTATGCAAATGAAACAATAGAAAAAGCAAAAAGCACAAGACAGAATTCAAAAGATTACGAGTACAAAAAAGATAATATGGTTTACCATGATACATATTTTGGTGGTACTAATTTTATTGGAGAAGAAGTTGTTTACATTGATAATCAAACTTATTGGGCTATGAATTATTATGGAGTAACATTAGATGAAAGTTTAGGAGAAGAGGCAATGGATAATGCATTACGTCCAGCTTTAATGAATGTTGGTAAGGATAAAACTATAATACCAGTAAGAGGTCCAAAAGAATTTATTAATGGAGAATATAAATATTTATTTGAAGTTACAGGAGATATTAATTGTTTTGCTGGTGTTGAGAAAATTTATAAAAATGATAAGAAAATATATGAATTGAGATGTAATGGTGGATTAATTAAATAAGGAAAGATGTGACAAACTAAATGCAAAGAGAAGATTTTCAAATCCTCTCTTTTGTGTTATAATGGAAAAGTGTTAAAAGAGCTATTAAGAATTTAAAAAAATGAATATTTGGAAGACGTTAAAAAAGATAAAGGAATTATATAATTAATGTAATGATAGATAATAACAAGTTGTAAATAAAAAAGAAAAATAAAGTTAAAATATAAAAAGGGAAGATAGTAAAATATGATATTATATGAAATAAAAAATACTTGTAGATTTGTTATGAATAGTAGTGAGCATGTTAAAATAAATTATTGCAAACTTGATAAATTTATAAAAAATATTGATTGTAGTAATTTAGAAAATTGGTTAATGTCTAATCCTTATAATTTATTAGATTTAGATACAGAAACAATTGTAAATTTATTATTAGTTTTTGAATGTATTTGTTATTCATTTTGGGGAGATCCTAAATGGACTATAGAAACAGAAGAAGGCTGTAAGGATGGAAGTGATGCTCTTTTATATCTTATGATTAATTATGTGAAAACATCAAATAACGTTGATTTTACTAAAATATCATTTGATGAATTTAAGCATTTATTAAAAGGAAATGTAGATATCCCATTATTAAAAAAGAGATATGAAACTATAACTAAAGTAAGCAAAGTTGTAAATGGAAAAATGAATGGTAATTTTTATGATTATATTAAAAATATATCTTTAGATATCGAATTATTCGATGTGATAGTTAATAATTTTGAAACTTTTAAAGATGAAAGAACATATAATGGTAAAACAATATACTTTTACAAACTAGCTCAACTTTTAATATCAGATATCCTACATATAAGAGAATATTTAGAAAATATTAAAGTAGATTATTCTAATTTAACAGGATGCGCTGATTACAAAATACCACAAACTTTACGTGCACTTGGTATTATAGAATATGATTATGAATTATCAAATATAGTAGATACAAAACATGAATTAGATATTTCTTCAAAATATGAAGTTGAAATTAGAGCTAGTCAAATAGTAGTGATTAATTATATTAAAAGTAAATTAAAAAATGTTAAAGCAATAGATATAAATGATTATTTATTTACTTATTCAAAGAAAGTAAAAAATATAGTAAGCCCATATCATTTGTGCAGAAATACAAATTATTAAAATTAATTTAGTTGGCAGTGCTGACAAAATAAAGAGATTTTTAAGAAACAGAAGGTTAAAGAGATTATTTTATGAAGAATACGCTGATGATGAAAAATGGCAACAACTTGTTGCCAAATTACCCTGGGTAATTTATTACTAATATCAAAGAAGTATTAGATAAATTACCAACAGAAGAAATAAATTTGTATTTGAATATAGAAGAAGGTGGAGAGTAATATGGATATGTATCAAAAAAGAAAAAAGAGACAAGAAATGAAAAATAACGAAAATAAAGAAAAAATACAGAACCAAATGAATATCAACTGGTACCCAGGCCACATGGCCAAAACCAAAAGACAAATAATAGAGGACTTAAAATTAGTAGACCTTGTAGTAGAAGTATTAGATGCAAGAATACCAATTTCAAGTCAAAATCCAGATATCCAAGAATACATAAAAAATAAAAATAAAATAGAAGTACTAAACAAAGCAGATTTAGCAGATGATACACAAACAGCAAACTGGGTAAAATACTTTGAAAAGAACAATATTCCAGCTGTAATAACAGATTCAAACTCTGGCAAAGGAATACGAGAAGTAATTAAAAAAATTCATACCGTATCTGCTGAAACAAAGGAGAAATCTGCACAAAAGGGAAGAGCTGGAAGAAGTATAAGAGTATTAGTGCTTGGAATTCCAAATGTAGGAAAATCATCATTTATAAACAGAATTTCAAAGAAAACATCTGCAAAAGTTGGAAATAAACCAGGTGTTACTCGTCAAAAACAATGGATTCGTGTAGATGAGGGAATAGAGCTAATGGACACTCCAGGTGTATTATGGCCAAAACTAGGAAGTGAAGAAGTTGCAACAAATTTAGCATTTACTGGAACAATAAAAGATGATATTTTAGAAAAAACAGAAATAGCATTTTCACTATTAAAATATCTAGTAAAAAATTATAAACAAAATCTTTCTGAAAGATATAAATTAGATAATAAAATTGAAGAAATAATGAATCAATCAGATGACATAGATGAAAATGACAAATATTTAGAAATATTTGAGCTAATTGGTACAAAAAGAGGTGCAATAATATCTGGTGGACGAGTTGATTATGAAAAAGTTTCAGGAATATTATTGGACGAGTTTAGAAGCGGAAAATTAGGCAAAATAACACTTGAAAAAGTTAAAATTTAAGGAGGAACTATTGGAAGATTTAATAGAAAGAGCAAAATCTCCAGAAGAAATAAATATGTTATCACCATTAACATGGGCATATGTTGGAGATTGTATTTATGAATTATATATAAGAACAGACCTAGTAAATAAAACAAAATTAAAACCACATAAGCTACATATTGAAACAATTAAATATGTAAAGGCAAAAGCACAATCTGATATACTAAAAAGAATAGAAGAAAATCTAACAGAAAAAGAGCTAGAAATTGTGCGAAGAGGAAGAAATGCAGAAAATCATCATCTACCTAAAAATGCAGATCCAGCAGACTATATGTATTCAACAGCTTTTGAAGGTTTAATAGGTTATTTGTATTTAACAAAACAAGATGAAAGATTAAAAGAAATTTTTAAAATGTGTAAAGAATAGTATTTATGTTTGAAATAGAAAATATCAAATAATTAAGAAGATAAATGATGTTTTAAACTAATACTAAAACATTGATAATTAAACTTTGTATGAGAGGAAAAATAAATGAAAGAAATATTAATAATATGTGCAATGGAAAAAGAATCAAAAACAATAGCACAAGAGCTAAAATTACAAAAAGTTACAGAAACTATATTCAAAAAAAATAATATATCACTACTTATATCAGGAATAGGAAAACAAAAAACAGCAATAAATTTAACAAAATATTTATGTGAAAATATCAAACCAGATTTAATAGTAAATATAGGATATGCAGGTTCAACAGACATAAAAATAGGAACTTGGGTAAATATAACTAAATCATATAATTACGAATGGAATATACCAGGAGAAGAAAAATACAGTTTCTTAGACTATGGAAATCAAGAGCTAGAGCTAATAAAAAATACAGAAATACAAAAAGTAGAATGCTATTCAGCAGAAAGTTTTGTAACAAAAACTGACTTAACAGGTCACTTAGCATTTGATATGGAACTTCATTCAGTAGCAGTAATAGGTGATATGTTCAAAATACCAGTAATGTCTTTAAAAAAGATAAGTGATAATTTAAGTTTAGAAGATTATTACGATAATACAGAGAATAATGAAAATGTATTTGAATTAAGTAGTTCATTAAAATTATTAGATTTGTAAATAAAAATTATGTGTCAATTTTGGAAGGTTGTCAATGTCAATGGGTGTCAATGGGGACGGTTCTTTTTGACAAAATATTAATATTAGTGATTGTACTACTAATAGGAGGAATCATATGTGGAGGATATTTTTTGTATAAAAATAATGAAGAATCAAACAAGAAAATTGCTGAACTAGAAAATAAAATTGCTACTGTTAATAATGAAGATAAAAGCAATTCTTCAAACGAAGTAATAAATGATAAAAAAAATAATAAAACGAATAATGAAATTAATAATAAAAAAATAACAGTAAAAGAATTTTCAGATAATGATGTAGTAGCAAGTAATGGATTAAAACTTGGTATGTTTGGAGAAGACGTTATTAAGATTATAAAAGATGAACCATCAGATCATAAAACAATAAATGAAGATGCAACAGGAGATATTGTAAATCAAAGTAAATATGACAATTTAGGACTAGAATTAGAATACCGTAGTGAAGATGGAGAAGGAACACTAAGTAGTATAACATGGACAAAAAATAGCATAAAAACAGCAAGAGGTATAACAATAGGATCAACAGAATCTGAAGTATTATCTGCATATACAAAAGATTCAATACTTGCAATTGATAATGAGCAATCAGATGGTACTAAAATAGTTACAATTGGATTTTAAGGTGACGATCCAGTTTATAATGTAAATAACAAAAGTAAAATATTTATAACTATTTCGTCAGGAAAAGTTACTAAAATAGTTATAAGTTATGGACATTTAAATTAATACAATTTATAAGAGTAATTAATTATAAAGAGAGAAGTTTAAATTCTCTCTTTTGTTTTATGTGTCAATATAGATAAAGCCTTTGATAAATTTTAGTATGTTTCTTTTTTGAATTTGGAGATTATCAAAAAGCTTCATTGATATTGACATTTTTTGAAAAATAAAAAAATGTTGACTCATAAAAGTAATTAATATAAAATCAAGTAAAAGAGGAGGAAACAAAAAAGCAATGTTGAAAGTTAATGAAAATAAAATTAAGAAAGAATATAGTATAAAAGTAATTAGGAAAAAGAATAGCGCACTAAAAAAAAGTGAAAAAAATATATTTTTTGTGTTTTTAAAAGCTTACTGTTACAAAAGAAGAAAGTTGATATGTAAAATATAAAAATAAATAAAGGAGGATATTTATGAAAAAGAAAAATTTTTTAATAGTTTTATCAATGATAATGTTATCGTTGATTTTATTTGGAAGTGTAGTAGAGGCTGATAAAAAACAGTCAGTTAATTTATCGATTTCTGTTAATTCAACTGCAGTAAAAAAAGGTGACGAAGTAGAACTTAGTATTAGCGGAACAAATATACAATCAAATGATATATATGCAATATCAGGCATTTTAGAATATGATAAAAATGTATTAGAAATAATAAGAGATGAAAGAGAAGAAAACATTGCGAAAACAGAAGTAGATAGTAATTGGGTTTCTGGTATAGTATTAATACAAGATTCTAAAATTTCAGCTATAACAACTAATCCAAATGATGGAAAAATAATGAAAATAAAATTTAAAGTATTGAAGAATGTTGAAAGTACAGAAGTCAAATTAAATAATATAATTGCCCAAAATTCAAAAGATGAAGATATAACAGTTAATAGTGAAAGTTTAAAATTACAGGGAAGAGAAAATATAAATGTTAAAATCCTAATAGTTGCTGTAGTGATTATATTAATAATTGTGATAGTAGTTATAATAATATTAAAAAGAAGAAAATAATGATGAAAAAATAAAACATATCTATATAGATATGTTTTATTTTTTGAAGAGTGTCAATGGTTGTCAGTGGGGACGGTTCTTTTTGACAACTTTAAAGCTACATCCAAAATGTATGCCTAAAGTTGTCAAAAAGAACCGTCCCCACTGACAACCATTGACACAACCATTTTATGTTCTAAGCAGACTAAACCATTTCTTTATAAGCAAAGCACTCATATTCATAAAATTATTTTTCCCAATATCCCTATCACTCACAATATCAACTTTGCCAACTAATTCAGTGTCTAAATAATAGCAAATTTCACCTATTTTTTGTCCTTTGCTTATTGGAGCTGTTAATGTGTCAGGAATATTCACTTGTTGTGATATTCTTGATTCTTGACCTTTTGATACAAGACAACATTTATCTTCAGAAAAGACAGCATTTACAGTATTTTCAACACCTTTTTCAACAGAAATAGTTTTTACAATATCATTTGCCTTTGCAAGTTCAGAAGTGGAATAGTTATTGAAACCATAGTCAAGTAAAGCTTTGGCTTCTGAAAATCTTAAAGCTGTTGTTGGAGCTTTCATTATTACTGCAATCAAACTTAAATTGTTACGAGTTGCACTTGCAGATAAATTATATAAAGCAAGACTTGTAGAGCCAGTTTTTAATCCTGTACATCCTTCATAATTTCGTACTAATTTATTAGTATTAACAAGTTCAGATTTTCCATCACGAATACTATCCATCCAAATTGTAGTATATTTTGTAATATTAGGATGTTTAGTTAACAGTTCTCTAGACATTACCGAAATATCGTAAGCACTTGTTACATGACCATCTTCATCAATACCATGACAATTTTTAAAATGCGTATCATTCATTCCAAGCTCTTTGGCTCTTTCGTTCATTTTAGCAACGAAAGCATCTGTGCTTCCACATAAATATTCTGCCATTGCAACAGTACAATCATTAGCAGAAACAACACACATACATTTAATCATTTCATTAACTGTTAAAGTTTCAGAAGGTGTAAGCCATATTTGAGATCCACCCATAGAGCTTGCATTTTCACTGCAAGGAACTTTATCTTCTAAAGAAATCTGACCAGAATCTAATGCTTCCATAATTAATAAAATAGACATAACTTTAGTAACACTTGCTGGACGAAGTTGCTCATGGCTGTTATGCTCATATAATACCTGACCAGAGTTTTGGTCAATTAAAATTGCTGCACCAGATTGCAAGTTAAGAGCGTTATTTGATGTAATTGGCTCAGAAGTACTAGTAGAAGTTTCAAGCGAATCTGGTGTTGTAGACCATTTGTACGTATCTGCACTAAATACTATAATATTATAATTAAATAAGACACTTAAACCTATAAACAAATATAATGTTTTTAGTGTGAACTTTTTTATATACATTTAATGTTACCTCCAATAAAAAAAATTCATCTTTAATAAAATATATTAAAAAATGTTTTAAAAATGTCTAAAAAATTATTTTACAGAAACAATTTTTATGCTTACTTTTTTGTTATCTGTGCTAGCATAAATTTTTATTGTATTAGAAGTATTATTAACAAATTTTAAATCTTTACTACCATAAGAAACTGCAGCATCTTTTCCTTCAGGAACATAATTAACTTTTTTTCCATGAGGATGTCGCTCTGTAACTTTAAAGTCGGAAACTTTAAGAATAGCATTATATAAAGTAGAGCTAACTTGACAATTTCCACCACCTAATGCTTGAGTAACTTGCTTGTCTACAATAACATCTGCTTTTTTATATCCTTTTTCTTCAGTTGCCTTACCAACTGTTTGACAAAAAGAGAAACTCTTACTAGATTCAACAGTAGTTCCATTTAATTTAGAACAAGTTATCTGAATATTATTCAATCTATTAGAAGCCCTAGATTTAATTGTAGTAGAAAATTCAGCCAAAACAGTTTCAACAGGTTCGCTCTTAGCAGGTTCATTAGCAGGAGGTTCAGTAGGTTGAGGTTCTTGAACAGCATTTTGATCAGTTTCATTTTCCGGTACAGTATTATTATTTTCATTAACAGATTGCTCATTAGAAACACTACCAGTTCTGCCAACTTGTAAATTTTGATTAACATTATTATCATTTTTAGAAACCGTATTACACCCAGCCAAAACAACCAAAGGAATAGCAAGCAAAAAAATAAAACATAATTTTTTCATAAAAAAATCTCCTTGTGAAATAATAATTTATAAAATTAGTATAAATAAAAATAAAAAAAATATACAAAAAAATCAAAATAGCCAAAAAACGGGGACGGTCCTGGAAAGAGAAAAACGGGGACGGTCCTGAAAGGAGAAAAACGGGGACGGTCCTGGAAAGAGAAAAACAGGGACGGTCCTGGAAGAAAAAATTAGGGACGGTCCTGAAAGGAGAAAAGCATAGATGATCCTTGATGAAAATAAAGCTTATATTAAATATTTATATTCAAGGACCGTCCCATTTTTGCAAAAAAAGGTTTACATATTATATAAAATGGAGTATAATGCTGATTATTATTTTTAATAGGAGATGATGTTGTATGATGGAAAATATGAATCCAACAAATGTTGCTGAATCAGCTGAAAGACAGTTGTTGGCATTAAAAAAATCTCAAGATAAGAAAATTAAGGAAGTACAAGATGAAAGAGCGTATATTGTATCTCTTAGACGAACTTTATCAGATTTAATATATGCAACTGGAACAGCTTTTAAGAGTGTTTATCCGCAAGCAGAGGGATTTATAGAAGGAAGAATAAAGTCTCCTGATAGTATAGAAATTAAAACAAGAAATGAATTTACAGAAGTTTTAAGTCATATAGAAGAAAATCCAAATATTGATCAAGATGAGGTTTTAAGAAGAATTTCAGAAATTGATTTCAAAGATTTATTTGCGTTTAGTGTTGTTACAACAGATACTCCAGATAGATTTAAAACTGGTAGTGATGAAAAAAACGAGGAGTTTACAAAATTAAGTTCTGAAATATCTATTGCTAAAAAAAGAATGAATGAACATAGAGATTTTTCAAAAACGAATAGAGCACAATTAATTGATTTAACAAATGATATTGCAATTTTAAGAGCTGAAGAAAGCAAAGCAATTAGTAAAGAGGAAAAAGAGAGAAAACTAGAAGAAATTAGATTACAAATTTTAAATGAATATGAAAATCTAACAAAAGAGCAATTGGAAAAACTTTTAAAACAGCAAGAAGAGATATCTAAAGCCAAAACAAAGGAAGACATAGAGCAACAAGTAGAGGAAAAAAATAAATTTCTAGCTTCAGCTAAAATAAATCTTACATATGGTCAAAGTAATTTAGAAAGAACAGAGGCTGTGTATAAAAAAGCTCTTAGAGATTTGCAGTATAAAATGAGTGAATATTATGTAGAAAATTTATCAAAGTTTTCAACATTCAAATTTTGGGGAACTACGCCAATACGAACACCTAAGAGAATGGTAAAACCTGGGTTTAGAGCTGTTAATACTGGATATAAAGTAAGATTTTCTAATAAAAAAGGATCTACAGAATTAAAATTTGAAGCACAAGGAAAAGGTGGTTTAGATTATGAAGATGCAGAATTTTCAGCATTAGGAGCTGAATATCATGAAGCTCAAAAAACTAAAGATGGAATTATATCTAAAAATATAGAAATGCCAGATTTTACAATAATTGGAGATGATCTAACTAAAAAGATAGAGTCTGAAGTAAGGTCAAAATATAGTGATATTTCATCATTTGAAGATTTGGAATATTTAGGAATGAAGAATGAGCTTGATGAATTAAAAAGATATGAACAAAAAATAACTGAAGATTTACAGAAAGAAGGTGGAGTTAACAGTTTAACAAATAAAGAAATAAGAAAAAAAGTTAATCAAGCATTTCAATCAACTGTAGAAAAATGTATTCAGGATGAAATAACAGATAGAATAAATTCTTGTATTGATGTAATGGCTGATAGCGAGTCATTAAATAAAAAAATTGCAATGAACCAAGATATTAAAAGTATATATAATTCAGAGCTAAGAAAATTAAAAAAATCAAATAAAGAATTAACAAAAAGTGAATTAATACATAATGCAAAAATTGGAACACTTTATAAATTAAAAGAAAACGAAATAAAAGAATATGCAAAAACATCAATACCAATTTTCTTTAAAGCAAATCTTCCCCAAAAAGATAACGAAGAGCCATTAGTATACTGGTTTTCAACAGGAGAATCATTATACAGATTTTTTGTAAACAGGTTAAATGGACTAAAAGATGAAAATGGAAAATATAAATACGAACCACAAGAACAACAAAAAAAAGCACTATTAAAATTAACCGGTTTATTTGAAGATGATATAAATAATTTATATACATACAACAGAGCCAAAAACAAATTTGGAATACCAGAAAGATAAAAGCAAAAAGAGGGACGGTCCTTGGAACAATAAACCAAGGACCGTCCCTCTTTTTGCTCTTTTTATCCGTCAAACTTGAAATTTTACTAAAATAAATATACAATATAAAAAAAATTACAAAAGAGGTGCAATATGGCATATATAGAATTTAAAAATGTTATTAAAGAATATAAAATGGGGGAAATTACAATAAAGGCCTTAGATGATACAAATTTTGAAATTGAAAAAGGAGAGCTTGTTGTAATTGTTGGACCATCTGGTGCTGGAAAGACTACTACTTTAAATATATTAGGTGGTATGGATTCAGCAACAAGTGGTCTTGTTTTGGTTGATGGAAAAAATGTAACGAAACTAAAAAATAAAGAGCTTATACAATATAGAAGAAATGATATTGGTTTTGTATTTCAATTTTATAATTTAGTTCAAAATTTAACTGCAAAGGAAAATGTTGAATTGGCTACTGAAATTTGTAATGATTCTTTAAATGTAGATGATGTTATAGAAAAGGTTGGCCTAAAAGATAGAAAAAATAATTTTCCATCACAACTTTCAGGTGGAGAACAGCAAAGAGTTGCTATTGCAAGAGCTATAGCTAAAAATCCTAAATTGCTTTTATGTGATGAACCAACAGGTGCTTTAGATTATAAAACTGGTAAACAGATATTAAAATTATTGCAAGATACTGCAAGAAAAGAAAATATGACAGTTTTAATAATAACACATAATGGCGCATTAGCTCCTATGGCAGATAGAATTATAAGATTTAAAAATGGTAGTGTTGAAAGTATGGAAATAAATCCAAATCCTAAGCCAATTGAAGAAATTGAATGGTAAAGGAGTGTGTTTATGAAAAGAGCTTTAGTTAAAGATAGTGTAAAACAAATAAAAAATACATTAAAAAGATTTATTTCTATATTAATGATGGCATTTTTAGGAGTGGGATTCTTTGCTGGTATAAAAGCAACTTCACCAGATATGATTGATACAATAGACAGATATTATAAAGAGCAAAACATATATGATTTAGAAATTGTATCTACATTGGGATTAACTAATGATGATTTAAATGAAATTGCTAAAATTGATGGAATAGATCAAGTTGAAGGAACATATGAAAAAGATGCCATAATTGAAAATGACAATGAAGAAATTGTTGTGAAATTATTATGTGCAAATAATATAAATGTTCCGATAGTTTTAGAAGGAAATCTTCCAATAAATGAAGATGAATGTGTTGTGGAAGATAGTTTTTTGAAAAAGAAAAATAAAAAAATTGGTGATTATATAGATTTAAAGGTTGAAGATTCTACAAATGATAATGGTGATAAAGTCAATTATTTGAAGCAAAATAAGTTAAAAATAGTTGGAACTGTAAAAAGTCCATTATATATATCAAGAAACAGAGGAACAAGTAATTTAGGCTCTGGATCTGTTGATTATTTTATGTATATATCTGATAAAAATATTAATGTAAATGATGTATACACACGAATATATGCAAAAGTAAAAAATGCAAATGAATATACAACTTCAACAGATGAATATGAAAATTATATAGATAATATAACTGATAATGTTGAAAAAATTAAAGATCAAAGGGAACAAGCTAGATATAATCAATTAATTACATCTGCTACAAATAAATTAAATGATGCAGAGCAAACTTTTAATGAAGAAAAGCAAAATGGTCAAACTAAAATTGATGATGCGGAAAAAGAGCTTAATGATGGAAAAAAGAAAATTGAGTCTGCAGAAGCGAAAATTAGTAAAAATGAAAAAGAAGCGGAATCTAAGTTTTCATTTGCTGAAAAACAAATAAAATCTGCAAAAGAGGAAATAAGCAAATCTGAAAATGAGCTATCAAATAAGGAAAAAGAAGTTAATTCGAAAATTGAAGAATATGAAAAACAAAAAAATGATTTAAATACAAAATTAAATGATGTAAATAGTGGAATAGATAAAATAAATGCAAATTATAAAAATATTATAGAATCACTAAAAAATAATAATTTGCCAGCTGATCAAAGAAAACAATTAGAGCAAACTAAATTATCACTTGAACAACAACTGAATGAATTAAATAAAAATAAAAATGAGCTGGAATCTGGAATAAAATCGATTGAATCCGGAATTTCAACAGCAAAAAGTGAAATTGAAAAAGCTAAAAATCAAATAAGCACTGAAAAAAAGAGGTTACAAAAACAAGAAAATACCTTAAATGCGAGTAAAAAAGAGGCTCAAACCAAAATAGAAAATGCTAAAAAAGAGCTTGAACAGTCTAAAGAAAAAATAAAAAATGGTGAAGAAGAACTTGAAAAAAGTAAAAATGAATATAATCAAAAAATTAATGATGCTGAAAAAGAATTAATTGATGCTAAATCAAAAATTGCAGATATAGAAAGCCCCAAATGGTACATTTTTGATAGATATAATAATGATGGATATAACAGTTATATTCAAGATACGCATAGTATAAAAAATTTAGGAAATGTTTTTCCAATTGTGTTTTTTATAGTAGCAACATTAATATCATTAAATTCAATGACAAGAATGGTAGAAGAGCAAAGAACTCAAATTGGAACATTAAAGGCATTAGGATATAATAAATTTCAAATAATAAGTAAGTATGTAATTTATGCAACATTAGCCACAGTAATAGGTGGAATTTTGGGTATGTGTGTAGGTTTTGTTTTAATCCCAACAATTATATTTAAAATGTACCAAATGATGTACCAAATATCCGGATTTAAAGCTGAATTTAACATGTTTTATGGTATGTTAGGATTAGGTCTTATAAGTATTTGTATAATAGGTGCAACAATATATTCTGCATTAAAAGAGCTTGGAAATACTCCAGCTACTTTAATGAGACCGAAATCTCCAAAAATAGGAAAGCGTGTATTGTTAGAGCATATACCATTTATATGGAAAAGGTTGTCTTTTACAAGAAAAGTTACAGTTCGAAATATATTTAGATATAAGAAGAGATTTTTAATGACAATAATAGGAATATTAGGATGTACAGCTCTTATTGTAACTGGATTTGGATTAAAAAATACAATAAAAAGTATAATCCCACTAGAATATGAAAATGTATTTAATTATGATATGCAAATTACATTAAAAAGTGGAAATGATGAAAATCAAAAAGATAAATATATTCAAGAGCTAAAAAATAAAGACGAAATTGAAAAGGTTGTAGCAACATATATGACATCAGTAACAGCTCAAAAAGATGATAAATCTGAAAGTTTAATAATGATAGTTCCAGATGATGAAAATAAACTTGAAGGATTAATAAATATAAAAGATGTCAAAACGAAAAGTCAAGTAAGTTTAAAAGAAAACGAAATTTGTATAACAGATAAAGTAGCACAACTTTTAAATGTAAAACAAGGAGATACAGTAAAAATAAAAGATTTAGACGATAATGAAATAGATGTTAAAGTTTCTAATATTGTTGAAAATTATGTATATCATTATGCATATATGTCAAAGCAAACATATCAGAATCTATTCAAAAAGGATTACAGTACTAATATATTATTTACAAAAAATAAAGAATTATCAGAAGAAAAAATAAATGAATTATCAAAAGCAATAATGAATGATAATGAGGTTTCAGGTGTAAGTGTAATAAGTAATTTAACAAGTCAGATAGATAATATGATGAGCTCATTAAATTATGTTGTAATAATTTTAATAGTATCAGCAGGATTACTAGCATTTGTAGTATTATACAATTTACAAAATGTCAATATAAGTGAAAGAATACGAGAGCTCGCAACAATAAAAGTACTAGGCTTTTATGACAAAGAAGTATATTCATATGTAGCAAGAGAAACAATACTATTAACAATAATAGGAACAATACTTGGTCTAATAGGAGGCTATTTCCTAAATGCATTTATTCTAAAAACATGTGAAATAAATACGCTAAGATTTAAACCAACAATAGAACCAATAAGCTACATATACGCAATAGTACTAACAACAGGCTTCAGCATAATAGTAAATATAGCAACATACTTCGCCCTAAAGAAAATAGACATGATAGAAAGTCTAAAAAGTGTAGAATAAAAACGCAGAGAAAAGGGGGACGGTCCTGCAAGAAGAAAAAGAGGGACGGTCCTTGAAAGATTAAATCAAGGACCGTCCCCAAAAAGAGAGGAAGTAATTTTATGAAATATGATCTTATTATTTTTGATATGGATGGAACAATATTAAATACTCTAGAAGATTTAAAGAATAGTTTGAACTATGTTTTACAACAGGCAGGGTATCAAACAAGAACATTGGAAGAGGTTCGTACTTTTGTTGGAAATGGAATAAGAAAAACTATAGAAAGAGCTCTTCCGTCAGATATAGAAGAAGAAAAGGTTGACGAATTATTCAGTTTATTTATGGATTATTATGCTATTCATAATACTGATAATACCAAACCATATAATGGAGTAATCGAGTTATTAAAAGAATTAAAGCATTTAGGTTATAAAACGGCTGTTGTTTCAAATAAACAAAATTCTGCAGTAAAAAGTTTATGCAAGAAATTTTTTACAGGATTATTTGATGTTGAGATCGGAGAAAAGGTAAATATTGCCAAGAAACCAGAGCCAGATGAGGTTAATGAGGTTTTAAAAATATTAAATATAGATCGTACAAAATCAATATATATTGGAGATTCGGAAGTTGATATACAAACTGCTCAAAATTCTAAGATGAAATCAATAATTGTAGATTGGGGATTCAGAGATAGAAAATTTTTATATGAACATGGTGCAGAAGTAATTGTATCTAATCCAAGTGAAATTTTAGATATAATTAATAAATAAGTTGGAATTTTATAATAATATGTATTTTTTGTAAAAATTTGTAGAAAAATGCACAAAACTATTTACATATTATGTAAAACAAAGTATAATTAAATCCATATCATAAGTCAAACACAAAAAACGAAAACGAAATAAAGTTTTCGTATAAGGACATAAAGGAGGTTCCATATGTTCAAATTGGCAGTAGTTATATTTTGCGCTATGACATTTGGTTATGCATTTGGAAGAATTCAGCAATTTAACATTGATGATTTGATTCCGGTTTTGTTTATTGTTGAAAAGTACGATGAACAAGAAAAAGGACATATAACAACCAAATATATTCGGATAATCAATGGCGATTGGATAAAAAATAAAAATCTGGAAGAAATTTTCTCAAAAGGAGGCAAAGGATTGCTTATTCCATCTGATAAAAACTTTTCCATGTTTTTTCCAATAGAAATTGATGAATTAGAAGATAAGTTGGTTTTTGTAAATAGTGCAAAAAAAAGTAAATTAAGAAACCATGATTACATAAAGTGCAGGTTCTCAAATGCCAAGCTTGTAAAGAAAAGTGATTAACTAACGGAGACAGATGTAAAATATACATCTGTCTCTTAGTTTTGGCTATTTGTTACTTGTCAAAGCGACATAGTCACTATTTTTTGCAAGCAACTCCTGGTGAGTTCCTTCACCAGCAATTTTTCCATTCTTCATAAATATAATTTTGTTAGCGGATTTAATTGCTTCAATTCTATGTGCAATAATTACGAAGATATGATTATATGATTCGGCATGGATCATCTTGGTGATTTCTGCTTGGGTCTTATTATCCAAAGCTGCTGTTGCTTCGTCGAGGACTATTATTGGTGTATTCTTAAGGAAGAGCCGTGCCAGTGCAATTCTCTGTAATTGGCCACCAGAGAGATTTAATGACTCATTGATGACTGTATCAAGCCCATATTTTAAGCTTTTTACATAGCCAATAATTCTTGTCTTTTCCAATGCATGCCACATTTCTGCTTCTGTAGCATTGGGCTTTACCATTAGTAAATTTTCTCGAATACTGCAAGAGAATACAAATGGTTGTTGAGAAGCAACTGAAACAATATCTGTATAACCTTTATAAGAGTAATTTTTGATATTGTGTCCATTTACATAGATCTCGCCACTACAAGGATCGAGCTGTCTACTAAGAAGCTTAATCAATGTTGTTTTTGCAGATCCGCTTGCTCCAACAAGTCCGATGATTTCTCCTTGATGAATTTTCAATGAAATATTTTTCAATAATTCACCAGAATCATATGAAAAAGTGACATTTGAAAATTCGATTGAGTTTTTTTCTGATGTGTCAGTAATATTTCCAAAACTTTCCACTTTATTTTCATCGATAGATAGAATTTTGTTTATACGTCCAGCAAGTGTTTTTATATCAACTATATTTGATCTCATTTCTGCAACATCAAATAACAAACTATACATATATGATCTATACAAATAGATTGTTATAAAAGTTTGAATAGAAATCTTATTTGTTGTAAGCAGAAATACTCCTAACAACATAAAAAATAGTGTATATACTTGGTAGGCTACATTACAAAATAATCTATTACCAGATTTTGTTTTTTCTTTCTCTTTTTGTGAATTAATTTCGGAATCGAGAATATTGACATATTTGTCCAAAATTGCATCTTTCAGATTTAATATTTTGATGTCAGCAATTCCTCGAAAAATTTGATTGACAATGCTTTTGGCAGAGTCATTCTTAGATTTTTCTGTTATTTTGTTTTTCTGCTCCTTTTTTAAAGATATTTTTTGATACGCAAAAATGATGATAAAAAATATAGCGTACAACAAAAAACACCAGAAATTAAGAAAGGCAACATAGATTGCAACAGTAACTGAAGACAAAATACCAAATCCTGCCATAAATACCTTTATGCAGTCAGAAAGCATTTCAGAAGGATCATCCTTAGCAATACTCGAAAGTTCGCCAGATTTGAAATCTTTTAAAAAGGCTTCCTTGATATTAAGTGTCTTCCGACACAAATCGGATTCCAGTTTTTTAGAAACTGAAGTCTCTACTGATACAGCAATATAATTAATGCCATACCGCATTGCAGCAAGTGCAATAGAGACTACTGCAATTAAAATCGAAAACCCAATCATATCCAAAAATCTTTTCTCAGAAAGCGAGTTAACCAAAAGACCATTTAGATATGGATCTGCGATATTGCAGAAGGTAGACGAAATAATAAGAGCAATAAACGCCCAAATCTTTCTTTCGCCCTTGAAATAGCCAAAAATCTTTTTCATCTAATATTCCTCCAATCTTTATTGATGAAACAAATTATATATGAGACCCCAAAAGAAAAATGCCAATTGTCATTTGAGGATAAAAAAGAATTTTATATAATAATTATACCATATTATGTAAAATAAGTAAACGAAGAAACAAAAAATGTGACGGCCCTGAAAGAAAAAAAGAGGGACGGTCCTGGAAGAAAAAAAGAGGGACGGTCCTGGAAAGAAGAAAAGGGGGACGGTCCTGGAAAAATAAATACAAGGACCGTCCCCGAAATTAGAAATTAAAAATTTTTATTATAAAATATTGACAAACAAAATCTGCTTATATATGATAATAAAAATACAAAAGGAGGAATTTGAAAATGTTATTAAAAAATGCAATGGTATTTACAAATGGCAAATTTCAAAAATGTGATGTAGAAATAAACGAATCTACAATAACAAGAATTTCTGAAAACATCGAATCAAAAGATATCGATGCAGTTTATGATTTAAATAATATGTATTTATTACCAGGTTTAATTGATGTTCATACACATCTAAGAGAACCTGGTTTTATTTATAAGGAAACAATTGCAACTGGAAGTATGGCTGGAGCAAAAGGAGGTTACACCAGTATATGTGCTATGCCAAATTTACATCCAACACCAGATTGTATGGAAAATCTGCAAGTGGAACTTGATGCAATAAAAAAAGATGCAAAGATTAATGTGTATCCATATGGAACAATAACTAAAGGTGAAAAAGGTGAAGAGCTTGCAGATTTAGATGAAATTGCTGACTATGTAATTGCTTTTTCAGATGACGGACATGGTGTTCAAAATGAACAAATGATGCTTACAGCTATGGAAAAAGCTAAAAGTCTCAATAAAATGATTGTTGCACATTGTGAAGATAATAGTCTTTTAAATGGCGGATATATACATGATGGACAATACGCAAAACTACATAATCATAAGGGAATATGTTCTGAAAGCGAATGGGGTCCAATAAAAAGAGATATAGAGCTATCAAAAAAAACAGGTTGTCATTATCATGTGTGTCATATATCAACCAAAGAAAGTGTTGATATAATTCGTAAGGCAAAAGCAGAAGGCGTAAACATAACTTGCGAAACAGGACCTCATTATTTAACATTAAATGACATGGATTTACAGGAAGATGGAAGATTTAAAATGAATCCTCCTATTCGTTCAGAAGAAGATCGATTAGCTTTAATTGAAGGAATAAAAGATGGAACAATAGATATGATAATAACAGACCATGCTCCACATTCAGCAGAAGAAAAAAGCAAAGGATTAGCAGGAAGTAGCATGGGAGTTGTAGGATTAGAAGTAGCATTTCCAGTATTATATACAAATCTAGTAAAACCAGGAATAATAACATTAGAAAAACTAATAGATTTAATGAATACAAATCCAAGAAAAATATTCAAAATAGGAACAGAAATAAAAGAAGGACAAACAGCTGATTTAACAGTATATGATTTAAATGAGCAATACGACATAGATTCATCAACATTTGTATCAATGGGAAAAGCAACACCATTTGATGGAAATCATGTATATGGCAAATGTAAAATGACAATCTGCTCCGGTAAAGTTGTATTTAATTAAAAATGGAAGGAATGAGATAATTGGAAAATATATTGGAATATAAAATAATAGAAAACAAAAAAATTGCCAAAGATGTATTCAAAATGATATTAGAAGGAGATACGTCATCAATTACTAATCCAGGGCAATTTATTAACATAGAGCTTGAAGGTTTTTTTTTAAGAAGACCTATTTCTATTTGTGATTATGATGACAAAACAATTACAGTTATATATAAAGTTGTGGGAAATGGAACAGATTTTATGTCTAATTTAAAACCCAGCAAAGTATTAAATATTTTGACTGGTTTAGGAAATGGATTTGACATAAACTGCGATGGCGATAATCCATTATTAATAGGAGGTGGCGTTGGAACTCCACCTATGTATAATTTATGTAAAAAGCTTTTAAATGCTGGAAAAAAGCCAATTGTAGTACTTGGTTTTAATACAGAAGAAGATGTTTTTTTTGAAAAAGAATTTAAAGATTTGGGCGTAGATGTTTATATTTCAACTGTAGATGGAAGTTATGGAACTAAAGGATTTGTAACAGATATTATCAAAAATTTAAATGGATATTCATATTTTTATGCATGTGGTCCGATGCCAATGTTAAAAGCTATATGTATGTCCATATCGGATATACATGGACAAGTTAGCCTAGAAGAGCGTATGGGATGTGGATTTGGTGCTTGTATGGGTTGTACAATTGAAACCAAAAATGGATACAAAAGAGTTTGCAAAGATGGTCCTGTTTTTAAAAAGGAGGAAGTAATATGGTAAAAAATGATAGATTAAAAGTAACTTTAAGTGGCGTAAAACTTGATAATCCTGTTATTCCTGCAAGTGGAACATTTGGATTTGGATATGAATTTACTAAATTCTACGATATAAATATATTGGGCTCTATTTCATTTAAGGGAACAACGAAAGATGCGAGATATGGCAATCCATTGCCTCGTATTGCTGAATGTAAAGAAGGTCTTATAAATTCAATAGGACTTCAAAATCCCGGCATTGATTCTGTTATTATAAATGAACTTCCTAAGTTAAAAGCATGTTTTAAAAAGCCATTAATAGCTAATATAAGTGGATTTTCAATTGATGAGTATGTGGAATGTTGCAAAAAAATTGACAAAGAAGATCAAGTTGAAATTATTGAAGTAAATATCAGCTGTCCAAATGTCCATAATGGTGGAATGGCTTTTGGAACAAATCCTGAATCTGCTAAAGAGGTTACAAAAGAGGTCAAAGCAGTTACTACAAAACCTGTATATGTAAAACTTACACCTAATGTTACAAACATTGTTGAAATTGCAAAAGCATGTGAAGAAGGTGGAGCAGATGGTATTGTTTTAATAAATACAATGCTTGGAATGAGAATAAATCTTAAGACTAAAAAGCCTGTAATAGCAAATAAAATGGGAGGTTTTTCAGGTCCTGCAATTTTTCCAGTAGCATTAAGAATGGTATATCAAGTTTATGAAGCAGTAAATATTCCAATAATTGGAGTGGGAGGAATTTCATCTGCAGAAGATGTTATTGAAATGATGCTTGCAGGTGCAAGTGCAGTTGAAATTGGAGCTGCTAATTTAAAAAATCCATATGTATGCAAAGAAATAATTGAAAATCTACCTGAGGTTATGGATAAGTATGGAATTGAAAAATTAACTGATGTTATTGGAATGGCACATTAATATAGATATTTAGAAAAAAGGAGATTAATATGGGAAAAGACGTTATAATAGCATGTGATTTTAAAAACAAAGAAGAAACATTTAAATTTCTTGATTTGTTTGAAGGAGAAAAATTATTTTTAAAAATAGGAATGGAGCTTTTTTATTCAGAAGGACCAGAGATAGTAAAGGAAATTAAAAGAAGAGGTCATAAGATATTTTTAGACTTAAAACTTCATGATATTCCAAATACTGTAGAAAAAGCAATGAAATCATTAGCAAATCTTGATGTAGATATGACAAATGTTCATGCAGCTGGAACAATTGATATGATGAAAGCTGGTTTAAAAGGTTTAACTAAAGAAGATGGAACAAGACCTTTACTTATAGCAGTTACACAGCTTACATCAACAAGTCAAGAAAGAATGGAAAAAGAGCTATTAATAAATAAACCAATAGAAGATGTAGTAATGCATTATGCAGAAAATACACAAAAAGCAGGACTAGACGGAGTTGTATGCTCTCCACTAGAAGTACAAGCAGTTAAACAAAGATGTGGAAAAGACTTTATAACAGTAACACCAGGAATAAGATTTGCCGCAAAAGATGCAGGAGATCAAGTTAGAATAACAACACCAGCAAAAGCAAAAGAGCTAGGCTCAGACTACATAGTAGTAGGAAGACCAATAACTCAAGCCGAAGATCCAGTACAAGCCTACAAATTATGCAAAGAACAATTCTGCTAAATTTAGTAAAGAATCAAAAAAATGGGGACGGTCCTGGAAGAAGAAAAAGAGGGACGGTCCTGCAAGAAAGAAAAGGGGGACGGTCCTACAAAAAATAAAAAGAGATACAACCCCCAAAAAAGAAAGGAAACGATTATTATGGAAAATTTAGAAACAAAAATTGCAAAGGATTTATTATCAATAGAGGCTATATTTTTAAAGCCAGATGACCCTTTTACATGGGCAAGTGGAATCAAAAGTCCAATTTACTGTGACAACAGATTAACTTTAACATCACCAATGGTTAGAAATGATGTTGAAGAAGGATTAGCAAGTTTAATTCAAGAAAATTTCCCAGGAGCGGAGGTACTAATGGGAACAAGTACAGCAGGTATAGCACATGCTGCCATTACAGCAGATATTTTAGGATTACCAATGGGATATGTAAGAGGCAGCAGTAAGGATCACGGAAGAAAAAATCAAATAGAAGGACGATTAATAAAAGGACAAAAAGTTGTTGTTGTAGAAGATTTAATTTCAACTGGAGGAAGTGTTATAGAAGTTGTAAATGTATTAAGAGAAGCAGGTGCAATTGTATTAGGTATTGTTAGTATATTCACATATAACATGGAAAAAAGTGTTAAAGCATTATCAGAAGCCAAAGTCAAAAATGTAAGTTTGTCAAACTTTGACACGATGGTAGAAGTAGCTGCAGAGCAAGGATATATAAAACCAGAAGCAAAAGAAAAATTAATAAAATTTAGAAATAATCCAAGTGATGAAAGCTGGATTGGATAATTAAAATTGTGAAACTGTCTATAGCAAAACCTTAGAGCGATGAGCCTTTTTAAAGGACCGTCCCCCAAAAAACAAAAAAAGAAGGAGGATATATATGAAGAACTTGATTGGCATTGAGGATTTTTCTAAAAGTGAAATTGATGAATTAATTGAAGTGGGAAAAGATATTATTGATAATAAAGATTTGTATAAAGAAAAATGCAAAGGTAAAATTTTGGCTACATTATTTTTTGAACCAAGTACAAGAACAAGACTTAGTTTTGAGTCTGCTATGTTGAGTTTAGGTGGAAATGTAATTGGATTTTCTTCTGCTGAAAATACTTCTACATCAAAAGGTGAAACACTTGCAGATACTATAAAAGTAGTTAGCTGTTATTCAGATATAATAGCAATGAGGCACCCAAAAGAAGGTGCGCCTTTAGTTGCTGCCATGAATTCAAAGGTTCCAATTATAAATGCTGGTGATGGTGGTCATAATCATCCAACTCAAACATTGCTTGATTTATTAACGATAAGTAAGGAAAAAGGTAGATTAAATGATTTAACAATAGGTCTTTGTGGTGACTTAAAATTTGGAAGAACTGTTCATTCACTTGTAACTGCAATGTCATTATATAAAAATATCAAGTTTGTATTAATATCACCAAAAGAGCTAAAAATGCCTGATTATATAAAAACAGAGATTTTAGAAAAAAATAATATTGAGTATATTGAAACAGATGATTTAGAAAATAATATTTCTAAACTTGATATTTTATATATGACAAGAGTTCAAAAAGAAAGATTTTTAAATGAAGAAGATTATATAAGATTAAAAGATGTTTATATATTAGATAAAGAAAAAATGAATAAAGCTAAACAGGACTTATGTGTATTACACCCACTACCACGAGTAAATGAAATATCACAAGAAGTTGATGATGATCCTAGAGCATGCTATTTTAAACAGGTTGAATATGGTAGATATATGCGTATGGCAATAATTTTAAAGCTTTTAAAAGAAAATGGAAGTTTATAAAAATATTTTATATATTTGGGTTTATAGGTATATCCTGTAAAAAAACCTAAATCTTGTGCGTGAGGAATAAAAAATATGAATATAGATAGTATAAAAAATGGATATGTAATAGATCATATAAAAGCCGGCCAAGCAATGAAAATTTATGAATACTTGAAACTAGGAGATTTAGACTGCTCTGTTGCAATAATAAAAAATGCTAAAAGTAACAAAATGGGAAAAAAAGATATAATAAAAATAGATGAAAAAATAAACATAGATTTTAATGTTCTAGGATACATAGATCACAACATAACAATAAATATAATAGAAAACAATAAAAAAATAAAAAAGTTTCATCCAGATTTAGAAGAAGAGCTAATAAATATAGTAAAATGCAAAAATCCAAGATGTATTACATCAATAGAGCGAGGTCTAAAACAAATTTGTGTACTAAAAGATAAAGAAAATGCAATATACAGATGTAAATATTGCGATGCAGAAGTATAAAAAATGATAAGATAGAAAAACGGGGACGGTCCTTCGAAAACATTAGTTGCTCTAACGTTTTCAAAGGACCGTCCCCACTTTTCTTAGATTACATAACTTGACAAAATATAAAAAATATGGTATAATATTTTATAGCATTTTGAAAACAAGGAAGAAATTTAATAGAACCTTGTTTTTTTTCTTTTTTACAGAAAATAATTATATATTAGGGGGAATTAAATGAAAGAATTTTTTTACAACATTAAATGTGTATGGAAATATTCTAAAGACGAAAAGATGAAAATCGTGATTTATTTTATTCTCAGTATATTTGGTGTAATTGCAAGTATAATTTATCCGATTATTTCTGCAAAGATTATAGTTAACTTGACAGACAACAAAATTAGGCAGTTTGTATATATGGGAATAATCTTTACATCAATCGTAATATTAAATGATATAATTAATTTTTCAAAAAGTATGCTATATGAAAAAATATTCAGAAAAGTTTATACAAATATTCAATATAATTTAGGTTCAGAAATTCTAAAATTAACCAATAAAACATTAAATGAAAATAGTTCAGGAGTATTTATTCAAAGACTAGTTGGTGATACTAGGACAATATCTACTATATTTACAGATATAAACACATATATAAACGGTATACTGACAAATATCGGTGTATTAATTACATATTTTATTTTGAGTAAACCAATGTTTATATTTGCATTAATTTCATTTTCAATAAGACTTATTATTGAAACAATTCGAATCAACAAATATAATAAAAATGACAAAGAATATAGGAAAGAAAATGATGAAATAACTGGATTTTCTGGAGAACTTGTTTGTGGCGCAAAAGATATAAAGATGCTCAATGGCGAAAGTAGTTTTTTAAATGAATTAAAAAATAAATTTGTAAGCTTAAATTTTATGCATTACAAAAAAGAAAGTACGAATTTAATATATTTGCTCTTTAGATGGATTTGGGCAGAGTTATCGTATTTTATAATGATAGTAATTGTTGCTATTTCAGTAAATAATGAACAAATATCAATTCCAGTAGGAGTTGTAATATTCAACTTTGGTAATAGATATAATATGTTAGTTGGATATATTATAAATTTTTATGAATTGATAAAAAAATTCAATCTATCTGCAACAAGAATATTTGAAATTTTTAAAAGTTCCAAATATGAAAAAGAAACTTTTGGCGAAGAACATTTAAGCAAAATTGATGGAAACTTTGAATTTAAAAATGTTTCATTTAAATATGATAAAAAACAAGTACTAAACGACATAAATTTTAATGTTAAGTCAAATGAAACGGTAGCTTTTGTTGGAAAAAGCGGTGCAGGTAAAACAACAATATTTAATCTTTTATGCAAAATGTATGATAGTTACAATGGAACAATAACCATTGATGGAATAGACATAAAAAATTTAGATAAAGATACTATAAGAGGAAATATAACAATTGTTAGTCAAAGTCCATATATATTTAATATGAGCATAAGGGAAAATTTAAGACTAGTTAAGCAAGATTTAACGGACGAAGAAATGAAACAAGCATGTAAGATGGCGTGTTTAGATGATTATATAAAGCAATTACCACAAAAATACGATACAATTGTAGGTGAAGGGGGAGTAACACTTTCTGGAGGACAAAAGCAAAGACTTGCAATCGCAAGAGCATTTGTACAAAAAACAGAAATTATATTATTAGATGAAGCAACAAGTAGTTTAGATAATGAAACACAATTAAAAATACAGCAAGCAATTGAAAATCTTCAAAAAGAGTATACTATTTTAATAATAGCTCACAGATTATCTACTGTGAGAAATGCAGACAGAATATTAATGTTATCTGAAGGCAAAATAATTGCAGAAGGAAATCACAGTAAATTACTAAAAGAATGTAAGCAGTATAGAGATTTATATGAAAATGAGATAATAAAAAAAGTTTAAACAAAAAAAATGGTCATTTGAAAACGCGAGTGACTCTAGCATTTTTTTGAGGACTTTTTTCTTTTTTTATTAAATAAAAAAAAACTATTAATAAACAATTATCTATGATATAATTCAAATGAAATTAGATAAAACAGAGGAGATGAAATAATGATATTTTTTTTAATAATATTAATAATATTAATAATTTATTTTAAAAATGTTCAAAAAAAGCAGATACAATTAGAAGAACAACAAAATATAGAAAATCTAAAAACAGTTATTGAACCTGAATATTTAAAAAGTGAAGATCAAATAATTGAAGATATAATAAAACAAGAGCTTAAGAAAAATAATTATGATGGAAATGATATAAAAGCAGTAGAGCGTAAAATACTAAGATTAACAATAATTTTTTCAATTTTGAATTTTATATTTATTTCTCTAATATTTTTTCATTTGCCCAAATATGTGTATTTATTGGAAGTAATAAATGTATGGGGATACCTTTCTTTTACGAAAAAATATAATACTGTTCAATACATAAAAAAAGAGCTAAAAGCACGACCAGATGATGAAATATCAGATATTGTGTCAAGCATAATAGCAAGTGGAACTGTAAATAAAAACAGAAAATTTACAGTATCAATACCATGTATAGTAATTTCAACATTATTGCCATTATTGATATTTATAAATCCAATAATATTTTATGAACCATATGAAGATGGGTACTCAGTAAGATTTTATGCAGTAGGTTTAAGTAATTTAAATACAATAACAATACCAGAAACTCATAATGGTAGACCGGTTTTAGGAATACGTGGAGATGCTTTTGCAAATCTTTCATTTTTAGAAAAAGTAAATTTACCAGATACAATTAAAGAAATAAGAGGTAAAGCATTTAAAAATGATAAAAGATTGGCAGATATTAAATTGCCAAAAAATCTTACATATCTTGGCGGAGGGGCCTTTAAAAATTGTAAATCATTAAAAAGTATAACAATTCCAAAAGGAGTAACTGAGATAAATGGAGAAACATTTGTAAATTGTGAATCTCTTGATAGTGTAGTATTACACGATGATATCACATCAATACATGGAGAAACATTTATAAATTGTATTTCACTAAGAGAAATTAATTTGCCATCTAAAATAACAGAAATAAGAGGAAATACATTTCAATATTGTACCTCTTTAAGAAAGATTGATATTCCAACTGGAGTAGTAAGAATAGGAGGACATGCTTTTGAAGGATGTTCAGATTTAGAAGAAGTTAATTTACCATCAACACTAAAAGAAATTGGAAGTTCAGCTTTTAGAGAATGCAGTAGTTTATATGAGATTACTATACCAAAAAATACAACATCTATTGCAGAAAACGCATTTAAGGACAGTCCAACAAATAAAAATTATGATGGAGTAGGAAGAAATATAAGAGATGTTTATAATAGTAATTATACAAAAAAACAAAATACTATAGTTGGAAATAATACTACAAACAATACTTCACAAGATATTATTAATCAAACACAAGATATAAATAAAAGAATGAATAACAGTTTAAATAATTTATATAAAAATCAACAATAAGGAGGAAAAATGGAACAACCAAAATTTATCCATTTATTATATGTGCCAACAATGGCTTGTAATATGCAATGCAAATATTGTTATTTAGAAGATAACACAAAAGATGAAGATACAAAATATACACCTATTGAAACACTAAAATATGCGGTTGATAAATTAAAAAAAGATAATATAGTTCCATTTAATATATCTCTTCATGGAGGAGAGGTAACAGCTCTTAGCAAAAATGATTTTGAAGACTTAATTAAATTCATATCAGATTATTATAATACAAATAAAACATTGATAGAAAACAATAATTTTAAAGTTGGAAAGCCACATATAAAAACAAATTTATATGATTTAGATAAACATTTAGAAACAATAAAAAAATATAATGTATCAATAAGCGGAAGCTTGGATTTACCATTTTCGTTACATGATAAGTTTAGAGTAACAAAAGCAGGAAAATCAACATTAAAAAAAATATTGCAAAATATTCAAAAATTAAGTGAGCTTCCAAACAGTAAAAAAGTGTCTGCAACAATATTTAAAGAGCATTTTGAATTAATAGATGAAATTATAAATGATATAAAATTTCTTGATGAAAATACACCTCTTGATATGAATGATTTTAATTTTATGATAGGATTTGACTATAATTCAAATGGATTACTAACACCGCTAACTGAAAATGAACAGGTCAAATTTTTTAATAGAATGCATGCAGAATTTGATAATACAAATCTAGATAAAGGCGTAAATGGAGCGTGGTTTAACGAGTTTGGACCTGAGTATTGTACAAATTGTGACAATTGCGGAGAAAAGTTCTTTTTATTAGAAAGAAATGGAGATATATATTCTTGTGTGCGTGGTCAAAAGCATAAAGAGTTTTACTATGGAAATATTTACAAAGATTCTGTAGAAAAAATAATGCAAACAGCTCGCATGAAAATATTTAATATGCATAATCAACTACCATTTAATGAAGAATGTGCAAATTGTGGATATTTATATTTGTGTAAAACTGGTTGTCCATTTGTTAAAAATGTATATAAAACTAATAAATCATATACTTGTAAATTACAACAAGAGCTATATAAAAATAGAAATTACGAAAAAAAGGTTGATGGAGAAGCGGAATATGATTATATATCAAAAATGCATCCAGACATAATGGAAAAATATATTCCAAAAGCAAATAATGATGACGAAATTAGTTTAGAAAATTTAATAAAACAAGATTCAAAATTAAAATATATTTATGATGAAAAATCCTTTTTATTAAAAGTAGATGAGCAAGAATATTGGCTTAAATCTCAAATATTAAAAAATACAAGAGATATATTATATATAACTCCAGAAACAGATATTAAGCTATATATAAGAAAAAACATACTAGAAGAGCAAAGTTTATATCCACAAAATAATTCATTATACATAATGTTATTAAGTGGAGATTTAATAAAATATGGCGATGAAGGTAGAATAAAACAAAAACATGTAATGACGCATCAAGTGTTCAAAAATGTACTAGAGCAAACAAAATCAGAAAAAGATGGTTTTTATTGTTTTGATTTAAAAGATTTATTATATTTATATAGAAAATACATCTCAAAAGAAAATCCAAACAACATTTTTTTTACAACAAGCGATTTAAGAGATTATCATTACACAAAGCAAAAAAACAATGCTTATTATCACATAAAAGCAATAAATTTACCATTCCAAAACATAGAATTTTATTACCTAGATATGGAACAATAATAAAAAAACGGGGACGGTCCTTGAAATGTAAAATAATGGAATGTTAAAGTAAAAGTTTAAGCTAAAATACTACTCGAAAGAAAGGAATGAAATTAATATGAAGAATATAATACCAAAAACATACAATGAAGTAATTCGTAAAAAAAGATGTTATGATTTAGCAAAATACTATATAATATCTGATGAATTACTAGTTGAAATATATAACTTCCTAAGCTCTGGAGATGACTGTAGAATGAGTGCAACAAGAGATTTAATAGCACTTTATAGAGGAAAAAATATGGAAAAAAGTATACCAGTAACGCCAAAATTATCATCATTTGATGGAATAAATTTATCTAATTCAGATTTTGTTATAATACCTCATTATACATCAAGTAGTGGAGGATTTGGAGGTTCTTCTTCAAATAATAATAATAACAACAATAATAATAACGGCTAAAATGGGGATGGCCCTGCCGAATCCAGCTTAAGAGTAAGAAAAAAGCGGGGACGGTCCTTAAAAAAAGAAAAATAATATAGCAAGGGGCAGGCAATTATGATAGTTGAGAAAATTCACAATAAAAGGCTTAAAGAGCAAGGAATAAGTATTTGCTCAAAATATAAATCAAATGATACTATATTAGAGCGTAATACTGATAAAACAAAAAGAAATGATAATATACAAAATGGTATATGTTTAGAAAAAGATTATTATAAAAATAATAAATTATTAATAAAAGTTTTTAATTTTGATCCAAGAATTAAATATACATATATGTCAACAAATAATGGAGAAAATAATATTACTTGTCCAAATTGTGGTAACACAAGCAAAGAAAATGAAATAGAAGATGGATGTCCATACTGTGGAACAAATTATAATATTGAATATTCAGATAAATCGCTGGGAACGAAATATCATTATGACAGAGTGCTACAAGGAAGCAATTACAAAACGATAACATTAGTAATAGACATAATAATAAGTGCAATATTAGTTACTACATATATAATTAAGACATGTAGAACTTTTAATATATATGATATTTCTAAAATAATTATAGGAACGATAATTGTAAGTCTAATATTATATTATCTTTTTTATATAATAGATGCAGTAGCAGTGACACTTCCAATAAAAATATACAAAGATGCTCAAAACAAAAAGCAAATGAAATTTTGGAAAAGAATGGAATCAATTGGAATAGATAAAAAAACATTTTACAATAATGTAAATTACGAGCTACAAAATTATTATTATGGAGAAAATAGCGAGAATAAAAATATAATAGATTACGATATAATTGATTATATATCATTAGATGAACAAATAATAAAAAATAAAAAGATTCTCGTTATAATTAAAGCACAAATAAGAGAGATTGTGCTAAATCAAGGTACAATAAGTGAAAAAATACAAAAAAGGACATTTACATTCGAAAAAAGCAATGAGCAAATACCAGACTTAAAAGCAGGAAGCAATATAATAAGTTGCCATAATTGTGGAGCCTCAATAGATGTAACAAAAAGTAAATGTGATTATTGTGGAACAAAAATCAATGGATATCAACAATGGTATTTAAAATATGACTACAAAAGCTAAAATGAGATAACTGCAGAAGTAAAAAAATATATTGAGATTGGACAATCAGAGCATCAAAAAATTTAGTAATATTATTGACATAAAAACATAAATGATATTATAATGAAAAAAATTATGATTTAACAAAAAGGAGAGACAAAAATGATATTAAAAAAAGGAGATTTATGCAAACATTTTAAGGGGAAAAATTTGCAAGAAAAAAATATATATGAAGTATTAGAAACAGGAGTAAATTATTCAGGAGATGCTTCAGAAAATCCAATAAAGGATTTAGTAATATATAAAAATATTCGTCAAGGAAAAATATTTGCAAGAGAAATGAGCGATTTGGTAGCAGAGCTAACTCCAGAAAAACAGCAAGAATTTGGACAAAAACATAGAGTTGACTTGTTAACTAAGGAAGAAATAGAAATTGTTAAGAGCATGATTGAAAATCAAGAAAGATAAAATAGACAAGAGCACTACAGCTCTTGTCTTATATTAATTTATGAAAGGAATATACTATGAGTATAAATTTTGAAAAAATATGCAATAATCTAAGTTTAGGCAACATAATTGAAAATGCAGAAAAAATTAATGGTGGAATTACTAATCAGATGTATAAAATTCAAACTACAAAAGGAAAATTTGCAGTAAAAATTATCAATAAACACCGTATTCAAAAAAATAAAAATATACTAAAAAATATTGAGTTTTCAGAACAGATTGCTACAATAGCTAACTTAAATAATATAAATTCAATTTCAGCAATTAGATTTAACAACAAATATGTCCAGAATATAGATGACGAGTATATTTTAGTATATAAATGGTGTGATGGTAAAATACTTTTGACAAAAGAAATTGACATAGAAAAAGTAAAAATAATAGCAAATATGCTTGCAAAATTACATAAAATAGTGCCAAAGTCTGATATAAAATCAGAAAAATATACAAAAATAGATTATAATATATACTACCAAAAATTAAAAAATACCAATGATTATTGGTCAAGAAATTTTATTGAAAAATTTAATATATTAAATGAAATATATGATAAGGTCTACTATAATTACAATAAATTATCAGATGAAAAATCATACATACATAAAGATCTTAATAGAAAAAATATAATGTGGAATAATAATACACCATATATAGTAGATTGGGAAACCGCAACAATTGGAAACTCAAGTATAGATTTTTTCAATTCAGCATGGTTTTTAACTGCTGATGCGGACGAAGAAAAATATAAAGCTTTTGCTAATTCATACTTTGAAACAAATAAATTTAAAGATAATATAAATATTTCTGCATATTCTGCAATCATTGAAGAATGTAATTGGTTAGAATTTAGTTTAAAGAGAGCATTAGCAATAGAAAGTAACGATATAAATGAAATTGACCTAGGAAAAAATTCTATAAATGATAGTTTAACTGAAATTATAAATTATTATAATAAAATACCAATGATGTTAAAGTATTGTGAAGATTGTATGTAATAATAAATTAGATATAGTTTAGTTGAAAATTGAGCAAAATCCGTATTAGTAAATATATATAGATGGGTTTACATATAATGGATTTGGTGCTATAATATTAATTAGAAAACAGATGTTTTCAAGATACGAACTGGTTGTTAAAATGAAAGGACATAAATTATGATTAACAAGATTTTTAAGGCAATCGTTATTACGGTTGCTATGCTCACAACCACAATATTCACAGGCTTCACCACTGAAACTGTAAGTGCTTGCACTATCAGTTTCATCGAGTATGATCTCGATAACGACGGAAAGCTGACAGAAGCTGACCTCGAATTCTTGACAAAGGAGGTGGTAGACGGTTCCTCGGACTTCAATGTGACCGACATGGTCAAACTGAAGAAGCTCCTGATGGAAACTGAAGCAGATGAAGCTGTAATTTCTGTTGACTCGGAAAATCCGAGCGAACAGGACATTCAGATTGTGCGCAATGCACTGTTCAACTCGGAGTTGACAAGCATTGACTACAATGAGGGAAAGTTCATTTTGAACGATCTCTTTGGCACAACAATTATGCAGATTCCGGAAGCAACAGATGAACCAATCTATGACGAATTTGTAGCAAATGCTACACTGTCAGATGGCAAGACTGTCGAAGTTGGAATTACAAACGGAAAACTCAGAGTTTTTCGCCAGTTTTTATGCAAACCCGCAGTTGGGTATTTGATTGATAGCAATTTTGAAGTTACAGAAGAGCATACAGAACTTTTGAAGGAAATTTTTGAAAATGCAGAATTGAAAGATTTTGTATTTTCTAAAGAAACATTATACTTCGAAAACGATGAGGCTGAAATCTGGCTTAAGTTCAATCGCAATGAAACTGGTACAAATCATACCTCAATTCTGGCTATGGCTACAGTGGGAGAGGTTACAGTTCAACTGATGACTGACGGAACCGTGTATACGCTTGGTGCTGTAGCGTAAACAGCATACAGATGTAAAAAAACTTAGGTTCGTATCGCAACGCCGTGGACAATTATCCACGGTGTTTTTTTATTTTCAATAAAAATCTAAAACAGGGACTGTCCTGAAAAATAAAAAAGAGGGACGGTCCTGGAAGTAAAACAGGACCGTCCCAATTTTGAATGTTTTGAATTTTATATTTGCATGTATAATTGTAAAATGATATAATTCCTTTCAAAAAACAAAGGAAAGTGATTATAATGAGTAATATAACAAAAAAAGCACTTGCTAGCTCTTTAAAGAAAATTTTATCAAAAAAAGAATTTAATAAAATAACAATAAATGATATAACAGAAGATTGTGGCGTGAATAGACAAACTTTCTATTATCATTTTAAAGATATATATGATTTATTAGAGTGGATTTATACAAATGAGGTAATAGGTAAAATTAAAAATTTAGAAACAGATAATCCAACAGAAAATTGGCAACAGGAATTTTTATATGTTTTTGAATATATTATTGAAAATAAAAAATTTGTATATAACACATATTATTCAGTAAGTAGGTCATTTTTTCTGAATTTTGTATATCAGCAGACGAATTTAGTATTAACAAAAGCGGTAAATGAAAAATCAAAGAATTTGAATATTGATGAAAAAAATAAAAAATTTATTGCAGATTTTTATAAATATGCATTTGTGGGATTAGTGCAAGAATGGATAGAAAATGGAATGGAAGAAAATCCAGAAGAAATAATAAAAAAATTGAGCATAATGTTAGACGGAAATTTTGATAATGCAATAAAAAGATTATCTTTTTAGACAAAAAAGTAGTTTTGTAAAAAAATTATACAAACTGCTTTTTTTGTTTATTGAAAATTTTAAATATTATTGTAATATTATGTTTATAATATTACAAAGGAGGAAATTATATGTACTATAGTAGTGGAAATTATGAGGCTTTTGCAAAGCCTAAAAAACCGGAAAATGTTGATAATAAATCTGCATATATAATAGGATCAGGATTAGGAGCATTAGCTGCAGCTTGCTTTTTAGTTCGTGATGGACAAATGAAAGGTGAAAATGTTCATATTCTTGAAAAAGAGCCAATACCAGGTGGAGCATGTGATGGGTATTATTACAATGATGTAGGATATGTAATGCGTGGAGGAAGAGAAATGGATAACCATTTTGAATGTATGTGGGACCTATTCAGATCAATTCCTTCAATAGAAACAGAAGGAGTAAGTGTATTAGATGAGTATTATTGGTTAAATAAAGCAGATCCAAATTACTCTCTAATGAGAGCAACAGTAAATCGTGGTGAAGATGCACATACTGACAAAAAATTCAATATATCAGATAAAGGTGCAATGGAAATAATGAAGCTTTTTTTCACACCAGATGAACAATTATATAATAAAAGAATCAATGAAGTTTTCGATGAAGAAGTATTTGATTCAAATTTCTGGCTTTACTGGAGAACAATGTTTGCTTTTGAAAATTGGCATAGTGCATTAGAAATGAAATTATATATTCAAAGATATATACATCATATAGGAGGTTTACCAGATTTTACAGCACTTCGTTTTACAAAATATAACCAGTATGAATCTATGATATTACCAATGATTAAATATTTGGAATCATTTGGAGTACAATTCCATTATGGTGTTAAAGTTGAAAATGTATTATTTGATATAAAATCTAACAAAAAACAAGCAAAAACTATTGTAACTATAGTAAATGGAAAAGAAGAAAATATTAATTTAACTGAAAATGATTTAGTATTTATAACAAATGGTGGTTGTGTCGAAAATTCTACACTTGGAAGTCAAAATAAAAAAGCAGAATTTAATTATGAAATAAAACCAGGCGGAGGCTGGGATATGTGGAGAAAAATTGCTAAACAAGATAAATCATTTGGAAATCCAGATAAGTTCTGCTCTAACCCAGAAGAAAGTAACTGGATGAGTGCAACAGTAACTACATTAGATGATAAAATACCTCCATATATCGAAAAAATATGTAAAAGAAATCCTTTTAGCGGAAAAGTAGTAACAGGAGGAATTGTTACTGTAAAAGATTCAAATTGGCTTTTAAGTTGGACATTTAATCGTCAACCACAATTCAGAAGTCAACCAAAGAATCAATTATGTGGTTGGATTTATGGACTATTTAGTGATAAAACAGGAAATTATATTAAAAAGCCTATGAGAGAATGTACAGGTAAAGAAATTTGTATGGAATGGTTATATCACTTAGGAGTACCAACAGACCAAATAGAAAAGCTAGCAACAAATAGTGCAAATACAGTTCCATGTATGATGCCATATATAACAGCGTTTTTCATGCCAAGACAATTAGGAGACAGACCATTAGTAGTGCCAAAAGGAAGTGTAAACTTTGCGTTTTTAGGTCAATTTGCTGAAACAAAACGAGATACAATATTCACAACAGAATATTCAATAAGAACAGCAATGGAAGCGGTATACACATTACTAGACATAGACAGAGGAGTTCCAGAAGTATGGGGCAGTGTATATGATATAAGAGATTTACTAAATGCAACAGTAAAACTAAGAGATGGTAAGCCAATAACAGATATGAAACTAAATTTAATAGAAAGATTCATAATGAAAAAAGCACTAAAAAAAGCCAAAGGAACAGACATAGAAAAACTACTAAAAGAGCACAAAGTAATACCAGATGAAACAAAATTACCAAAAGCATAAAAAACGGTAAAAAACGGGAACGGCCCTGAAAAATAAAAAAGAGGGACGGTCCTCAAAAATAAAAAACGAGGATCGTCCCCGTTTTTTATTTGCTCTACTAAAATTTAAGTTTTTATAATACCATATTCATTGTGAACAGGATCTTTAAATAGATTTATTTTTGGTGGGAAGTATGTGAATAAAACAAAACATAGTAAAAGAATTATTAGTGTAATTACTGAAATGCTTTTATTGCATTCGTCATCAAATGAAAGCATATTTTTAAATGCTATATATTCCCCAATAAATACAGCAACAAAAAAACTACCAATATCTAAAAAAGCAAAGTTTTTCCCAATGATTCCTGTATATGTATAAAAGAAAATTACAATAAAACTAATTGCATAAATAATACCTAAAGTTTTGGCACATAAATAATTCTTTACATCTTTGCCTAAATAAAAATATCCAATAACAGTCATTATAAGCATAGGGTAAAATACTAATTTTAGATGTTCCCAGGTACTTTCATTTGTACTGCTAAATGCCGCAACTATATGGTTATTACCAGACCATTCAAATGTAAAGTGAAGTAATGTTCCGACTATACATACAACAATAAATGAAATAATTTGGAATCTAACAATTTTTTTCAAATTTTCAAAAATAAAATCATCCCCTTTAATTTAATATATTAAATTAATTAAAAAATATTCTAATAATAAATCTAAAAAGGTAAAAAATAATATAAATATTACAAATGGAGGAATTAATATTATGTTTTTACCCAAAAGAGTGTTATATGAAAAAGATTCAGAAAATTACGAGTTAGGACAATATTTATTAAATTTATATAGATCAAAAGGAATTAAATGTGATGTAATAGAAAATCACAATAATATAGAAGAAATGCGAAAGAAAGAAAATTCAGAGTTTAGAGATATGAAGCAAAATCTTATAATTGGAATACGAAAAACACATAAATTTGTAGAAAATCATAAAATATCAGATTATCTTGTACCATACACATCTTCAGGATGTATTGCTATGTGTTTATACTGCTATTTAGTATGTAATTTCAACAAATGTTCTTATTTAAGATTATTTGTTAACAGGGAAGAAATGTTAAATAAAATTATAAAAGCTGCAAATAATACAGATGATAATTTAGTATTTGAAATAGGAAGTAATAGTGATCTTATATTAGAAAATACCATAACAAACAATTTGGTTTGGACAATTGAAAATTTTGCAAAAAGTCCAAAAGGTATGCTTACTTTTCCAACAAAATTTGGAATGGTAGATCCAATATTAAATTTAAATCATAATGGAAAAATAATTGCAAGAATGAGTGTTAATCCGAGTGACATAATAAAAAATATAGAAATAGGAACATCACCACTAAAAGTTAGAGTTGAAGCAATAAATAAATTAAAACAGGCTGATTATAAAGTAGGAATACTGATAGCTCCAGTAATTTTTTTAGAAAATTGGAAAAATTTATATGAAGAGCTAATAAAATATCTATATGAAAATTTAAGTGAAAGAGCAAAAAAAAATGTATTTTTTGAAGTAATATTTATGACTTATAGCTTTGTTCATAGAGCCATCAACACAGAAGCTTTTCCAACAACACAAGATTTATATGACAAAGAAAAAATGACAGGACGTGGAATGGGAAAATACACATACAAGCCAGAATACAAAAAAGAAGGAGAACAATTTTTCAAGGAAAAACTGAAGAAATATTTTCCAAGTAATGAGATAAAATATATCGTGTAAAAAGAGGAACTAAAAGAGGGACGGTCCTTTCTGACAACTTTAGGTATGAGTTTTTAAGTTGTCAAAAAGAACTGTTCCCATTGACATATTTATCAACTCAAATAATTACTGAAAAATGGACCAGTAGATATGCAAATTGGGGCGTAACGTTGGCAGAATTAAATATTTATTTCTCAGATAGGGTTATTATTGAATAATTTAAAAAGGCCGATTTTAAGTCTGCTAAAACTTAAATTTCAGCAGGCTTAAAAATCATACATTGACAAATTTAAATTTGTCATTTATATTAAAATTAGTTAAAAGCATAAATAAATTTTTTCATATTTATGTTTTATATCATAAGAAGTTTAAAGTTTACACAAATTTTCCGATACTCTCGAAAAAATATTTAGATGGATTAAAATTTGAGATGTTATTGCAGTTAGCTGTTGGTCCAATGTGCTTAATGGTATTTAACACAGCAAAAAATGTAGACTTTTTAGTGGCGCTTACATTAGTATTAGCAATAGCTTTAGTAGATGCTTTTTACATTATTTTAGCAAGTCTAGGTGTTAGCAAAATATTTCAAGTATAATGAATATTATTGTTGGTATTTTAATTATATTCTTTGGTATAAAAATGTTAGTAAAAAAAAAATAGGAGTGATTATTATGGTTGAAATAAAAGAATATCAAGAAGAATATGCAAAAGAAATGTCTAATATAATAATAACTAATATGTATGAAATAAATATAAAAGATCATGGAAAAGAGATTATTGATAAATTATCAAAACATTTTACAGAAGAAGAAATAAAAAAGAATTATCCTAAAAGAATTAAAAATTATGTTGCTATTGAAGAAAGTGAAGTTGTAGGTACTATAAGTATAAACAATTTAAGAGGTGATACCACAGGGACAAAATACATAATTTTAACACTTTTTGTAAAAATGGAAAAACATCATCAAGGAATAGGAACTATGCTTATAAAAAAAATAGAAAATTATGCTAGAAGTGTAGGAGCGAAAGAACTATATATACCGGCTTCAATATATGCGTGTGAATTTTATCGTAAATTAGGTTATGATTATTTAGATGGTATAAAAGAACAAAATGAAGATAAAGAATATACATTAGTAAAGTATTTATAGAGCAAAAATAGGAAGGAATTAAAAAAATGATTATCATAGAGCAAATCGAAAAAGAAGTAAAAGGAAAAATAAATGAATATAAAGCTAATGCAGAAGATCATTACGATTTTTGGAATGAACACATCAAATATGTTTATATTGAAAGCCAAAAATTAGCAGAGAAATATGGGGCTGATATTGAAATTGTAAAACTTGGAGCATTATTGCATGACATTGCTTTAATTTGTAAGGTTGGCGAAAGAAAAGACCATCATATAAACGGAAAAATATTAGCAGAAGAAATACTAAAAAAGTATGATTATCCAAAAGAAAAAATGGATAGAGTATTAAGTTGCGTTTATAATCATAGAAGTAGTAAAAATGCAACAAACATTGAAGATTTATGTGTTGCTGACGCTGATATTATTGCTCATTTTGATAATATTCCAATGCTTTTTAATTCAGCATACAATAGAAATAAAATTAGTCTTAATGAAGTAAGAAATTGGTTAAAAGAGTGTTTTGAAAAAGATTATAACGATTTAAGCGATAAGACTAAAGAAAGTTATAAGGAACAATACAAATTGATTTGTAAAATTGTTTTAGGAGAGACTAACTATTAAAAGTCAGGTCTTTTTATAAAAAAATTTAAAATGAAAATTATCGAGAGTGTCAAATGGTGTCAATGGGGACGGTTCTTTTTGACAACCACTTGCAACTTTTTTTGAAAACGGGGACGGACCTTAATAAAAATTAAGGACCGTCCCCGTTTTAGTATTGTTAAATTTAGTACTTTAATATATAATTTTAACAACAAAAGAAAAATATGAATTAATAAACAGGGAGGAAAAATTATATGACAAAAGACAATGAAATTAATAAAATTTTAGATAGAGCAGAAAAATATAGAAAACAACTTCATTCAACAGAAACAACTCCACAATCTTCAAGTTCAGAGGATAATTTAGAATTTGAAAAAATTTTTAAAGATTTCTTTGGAAATAAAACTGATAATAATTAATTGAATAAAATTTATTCTTTTGCTATAATGAAAAAAACAGGAGGATAAAATAATGAAAGAAATAACAAAGGAAAATTTAAATAATATTGAATCACAGTATTTAAATAATACTGCACATACTATAACAAGAAGAGCATTAGTGAAAAGTAAAATAAGTGACTTAATAAGAGTGAATGAACAAACTGAATTTTCAAGAGATATGTTCTCAATAAACTTAAAAACTTTACCAGTAACAGATCAAAAACAAAGTGGAAGATGCTGGATATTTGCAGGATGCAATGTAATTAGAGAAAAAATTGCAAAAAAATACAATTTAAAGGATTTCGAGTTATCACAAAATTATATAGCATTTTATGATAAATTAGAAAAATGCAATTATCTATTAGAAAATATCATATCTTTAAAAGATAAAGAAAAAGATGATAGAACTTTAGATGGGCTATTAAGCAATGGAATTCAAGATGGTGGTCAATGGGATTTATTTGTAAACATAGTAAATAAATATGGTATAGTACCAAAAAGTGCATTCCCAGAAACATTCCAAAGCTCAAATACACGTGAAATTGATGGATTACTAAATAGATATATTCGTAAATTTGCATTTGAAATAAGACATAATAATGAAAATATAGATGGTAAAAAAGCAGAATGTATAGAAAACATTTATAAAATTTTATGTAGTAGCTTTGGAGTTCCACCTAAAAAATTCTCATTTGAGTATGTAGATAAAGATGATAATTACAATATAATAAAAGACTTAGATCCAATAAGATTTTATAAGGAAATAGCAGACATAAATTTAGATGATTATATAAGTATAATAAACAGTCCAACAGATGATAAACCATTTAATAAAGTATATACAGTAGAGCACATTGGAAATGTAATTGAAGGAAAAGAAATATTATATTTAAACTTAGATATAAATAGACTAAAAGAATTAACAATAAATCAATTAAAAGATGGAGAGCCAGTATGGTTTGGTTCAGATTGCTTAAAAGCAAGAGATATTGATGATGGAACATGGGACGATAAATCCTTTGATATAGATACTTTATTTCAAATAAACAGCAAAATGTCAAAAGAAGCAATGCTAGATACAAGAGAAAGTGCAATGAATCATGCAATGGTAATAACAGGAGTAAATTTAGAAAATGATACACCAACAAAATGGAAAATAGAAAATAGTTGGGGTGATAAAAAAGCAAATAAAGGTTATCATGTAGCAACAGATACTTGGTTTAATAGCTATGTATATCAAGTAGTAATAAACAAAAAATATCTAACACAAGAAGAACAAAATATACTAACAACAGAAAAAATAAGATTAAAACCATGGGATCCAATGGGAACATTAGCTTAAATTAAAAATGTAAAACAATATAAAAATAATACAGTAAAAAACACTTGGTATAAACCAGGTGTTTTCTTACTGTATGAATTAAATCAAATAAAATACTTTTTTGATTTTTATTTGAGTCTAAAACATAATTTGATTTATCAATAACACTTTACATAATACTAAAAAAGCGATATAATAGATATACTTTTTTTGAAGGAGATGTTATGTATGTCAATTAAAGAACATAAAAGAGTACATTTAGTGAATCAAAAGATAATTGTAGAAATTCTTAAGAGTGAGGAAGCTTTTAGAAAATATATTATTAGTAATGAGATTTTCTCTGATGAGCATATAAAAGAATTGTATATTAATAGGATTGAACGTTATGTACAATATTTATTGGCACATGGATATAAATTTTCAGAAACACAAAAAAAAATAATAGATGAACTTTCGAAAGTGAAAGATGATTTAGAATATGAACTTTCAAAAGTGGAAGATAATTTAGAATATGGAGTATTAGAAAAAGTCGAAGATTATGAGGAAAAAATCGAAGATTACGAGGAAAACATCTTAATCGATTATGATAAGCAGGCAGAAAGTGAAGAAGAATGGAAATATCAAGTAAAAAGAAATGAAAAAATGCGTAGGACTATAATGACTATTATTATGGATGAGAATAAATTTAGGGATTTTTTAGAAGGAAAATATGAATATGATGGAGACATTTACAGTGATTTACAATCATATATTTATACAGAAGATAATCTATTTGAATATTATTTGTCTCCAGACATTTTTGAAGGAAATAGTAAATTAATTAAAAGATTAAGAACATTATATCTTTTTATAGAGTTAAATCCTGATATTACAAATAAAAAGTTGGATTTTGAAATTAATGAAGACTTAGAAAAAAAAATTCTTAGTAAAGTAAATAAAGAACTGCTTAATAAAGAAGAAAGAACTGTAGAAGAGGAAGGTATTCTTGCAGCTGAAATATATGATGCATTAAATATGTTTGTTGCTTATGATGAAAAAATACATTTACAAAATCAATTAGAAATTATTGAATTAAATGAAACGACCGAGATTACAAAAGCATTTTATAAAAATCCGGAAAAAGTTTCAGAAAAAGATAATAGAGTTATATGCAGAAGTTGGTCGAAATTATATGCAAAACTATTAAGAAAATATGGAATAACAGCATATGTTATGAATTCTAAATGCCATATGAATGCTATAGTTTTGGATAAAGATCATAATATTTATGTAGCAGATGCAACTAATACACAAGATCCAGGTTATAGAGGAAAATGTGGATTTTGGGGACCTGATATAGTAAAATCAAAACTCGGACTAAATCATACTAATTTTTATAGACTTTCTTTGAACTTTGCTAATATGCAGATTAAAGAATATTATAGAGATGGTGAATTTGTTAAACCTATAGTTAGGGTCTCAAGAGATAGAAGAAATTTTAGAGGAAAAAAAATGGGCTTAAAGTCTGTATTTTCTGATGAAGAAAAAAAACTATTCGATGAATTTTTATATAGAGCCTTAAATGATGAACCAATAGATGAAAATGAGTGCAGTAAAGTATTAAGAATTTTGAAAATAATTGAAAAAAAGGGGAAAGTACCAACTTCATATCTAAATATTGGAGGAAAACAGAGCTCAAATAACATATCGGATGAAAATGTTAGAAAAGAAATTAGTCCAGCTGAATTAAGCCAGAGAATTAAAGTAATAAACCGTATTATGCTTGCTTTGAAACCTAGAATACAAGATGATAATTTGGTGAATGTGATTTTAACAACAAATTTTTGTTATTATTTATTAGATGCAGAAAATGTAGAGAAAATTGATAAAATATATAAAATTGATAAAAATGGAAATGTTAAAGCAGTACCAGTTATATATATGGAAATTGATCCCAATAATGAATATATGTCAATGCAAAAAAAACATATGATAGAAAAACATATATATACAGATAAATTCAGAAAAATGGAAAGGTTATATATTTTTGACGAGGAAAAGGGATTTGTTGAAATAACGAGAAAACAGGTTATGGAAGGATTAGAAAAGAAAGAATTATATTATAATTATTATGATGAAAATCAAACAATTTGGACACCAATACAAATCCATAATTCTATAGAAGCACAAATAAGAGATTCAAAGCAAAACTATGCTGCATATGAATGTTTAAGATAAAACTAATATAGCAAAGGTTTTAGTTATATTGAATTATGACATTTTAATAATATGAAGTATAGTGAATAAATAAATTTTAAATTAATATAAAAATGTATAAAAAGTATTATAAAAAAGAGCAATTGACTTGTAATGCCAATTGCCTTTTTTTTATTAATTAATTTGTAGAAAAAAGTAGTACAAGATTTCTTGGAATATCCAATAAATTGTAATTTTTTATTCAATCACCGAAAATTGAAAAACATAAAATTTTATTCAAAAAATTTGAATTCAAAGGTGCAAATTCGTATATAAAATAATTGAACAAACAAAACAAATATGCTAGAATGGAAGTAACATGGAAAAGAGATGAAAAAAATGGAAAAATCAAAAGATTTATATATAGAAAAAGCAAAAAAGTATTTTAAATTTAACAAAGATGTAAAAACAGCATTCATAAATCAAATCAACAAATTTTATGAGCTAAATTCAAATTTTAGGTTACAACCAAATGACTACAATATTGGAGATTTACTTGTATTAAAAAAGCACACTTTTCTTCATGGAGCAAGATCAGCAATGGAACACCTTGATGAAATAAAAAAAGATGGAATTATCAGTCAAGATTTTATTACAACATATAATAAAAACAAAAAAACTCCATTTTGTGCATCAATGTGGAATATACAAAAAGAAATTACATTAGGTAAATATGTTAAATTGTATAGTGGAGCAACTGTAACAATAGGAACTGCACAAAATAAAGCTGTAGAAATAAAACTCGTTCCATATGGAGAGCTGGATCAGGCACTTGATAAATTCAAAAACACACCAAATTGGAGATGGATTGCAGAGCAAACAAAAGAAAGCAGATTTATGCCAAGCTTATCAAACAATAAAGTAGACATTGCATTTATTTTTAGTACTCAAAGTCAAGAGGCTCAAGACTTTATAAAACAAGATGTATTTAATTTGAATTTAACCCCAAAAATTGTGAAAACAATTTTGAAAAAGTGGTTCTATAAAAATTATATATATTGTAAAGAAAGAACAGCTCTTACGACAAATAGAGAAAGTGCAATATTATTTGGAATGCCATCTTGTTTTATAGAGGGAATTTTAGTTAGTAAGGAACTTGAAAAGAATTTAGAAAAATTAAAAGTATTAAAAGAAAAATTTCCAAAATGTTATATAGCAAATTTAGAAGGAAAAATTATAATGTAATTAAAAATAAAGAAAAAAGGAGAAATTAATGAAAAAGAGATTTATATTTGACCTAGATGGAACTCTTCTTAATGGAGATTTTTCAAAAGAAATAAACTATTTTAAAAATGTACTAGGAAAAGAAGCAGACAAATTTCTTTCAGTATATTATGAGATATTAATAGAATATGAAAAAACACATACCAAATATGATGTAAATGATTTAAGCAATTATTACAAAAATAAAACAGGTATAAATATCACAAGTGAAATAATAGAAGGCTGGATAAAAATAAATGCAGATATTAATGATATTCTATTATCAGAAACAACAGATATGTTAAAATACTTAAAATCAAAAAATAAAAGTTTAGTTGTATTAACAAATTGGTTTAGATACACACAAGTAACAAGACTAAAAAATGCTGGAATTATAGAATATTTTGATGACATATATACAGGAGATACAGTACTAAAACCATACAAAGAGAGCTATATGAATGCATGCGGACAATATTCTCCATCAGAATGTTTAATGATAGGAGATACAATAGATAAAGATGTGCTTTGGCCTAACAAATATGGAATAGATTCAATTTACTATAATCCAGAAGACAAAGAATATGACAAGAAAAAAATTATAAGTATAGATAACTTTAATGAAATAAAAGAGCTATATTAATGCTAAACAACAAAGGAAAAATTTAAGTACAAATTTTTTGAAATTTCATAAATAAAACTAATTTATTGTCATATAATTAATCTAGGTGATAAATTAATGTATAATAGGCAAAAAGTATATGAATATGCACAAAAGTGGGCATATAATAGAAATCCACAATACTATAATTACGATAATATAGGAGGAGACTGTACAAATTTTAGTTCTCAATGTATTTTGGCAGGATGTAATCAAATGAATTATAGCAAAAACAATAGCTGGTATTACATAAATGGAAATAATAAATCACCATCCTGGACTGGAGTAGAATTTTTATTTAGATTCCTAACATCAAACAAAAAAGATGGTCCTAAAGGAACTATGGTTAGTATTGATAAATTAAATATTGGAGATATAATACAACTAAGTTTTGACGGAATAAAATTTTCACATACATTAATAGTTATAAAAAATGGAACAGACATTTACAACACACAAGTATCAGCACATACAGATGATGTGTTTGGAAAAATTGTAGGTGAATATAATTTTAAAAAATACAGATGTGTACATATATTGGAGAATTAAAATAATATATTTGTATATTATTTATTGTAAAAAGCAACTGATATTATAAAATCAGTTGCTTTTTACATATATTTAAATAAAAATTTTATTTTATATATTTGTCTATATTTTCATCTGTTAATTCTGTATCTATTGATACAAATTTTGATTCATCATATTTATTCTTTATATTATCAAATTCTTCTTTAGTTATTGTTTTGTTAGTATTATCATCTGTGCCATAAGAATAACCTAAATCTTCAGCATTTTCATCCATTGGTTGAGCTATCCATTCAATAAATGAAATATTATTGTTTTTTACTTCAGAGAAACTATATGTAGTAAGTCCCGTGTTAGAGCTTGTAACCTTAATAAGTCTTTTATTTGGTTCAACAGATATTTCACGCATTAAACCATCACATATTGTTTGAGTTTCAATTTTACCATTATTATATGTTATTAGTGTTGATTTGCAATAAATATATCCTTCTATAAATTCTTCTGCAATAATGATTGGAGAACTATTAGTATCTTTTTTCAAACAAATAAAAGTTAGTTTTTTAGTACCATCTTGAAAATTTTCGGAATCTGTTAGTAAATGTGAATTAATCCAATTTTTATCTTTTAAGGCTTTCTTTATTTCTTCAGTTGCAATATTAATGTGAGGTTCATCATTGACATTATTGGTTGTGGTAGTATTTTTTGTTGGTTCACTATTATTTTTTTCTGATTGATTTGCAATTGTTTCATTGTCTTTATCATATTCTTGTTTGCTCTTATTTTTTTTGCCACATCCCGTTATTGTTAAAATCATACATAACATTACAAGTACTACTAAAGTACACTTTAATATTTTTTTCATATTAATTATCCTCCTCTTTTGTTTTTATTATAGAAAATAGTTATTTCAGCTTTTTATAAAAGTTGTAACAAAGTTGTAAATTAATTAAAACATTAAAATTAAATGTTGTCAATAAAAATTAGTATGGTATAATAACGAAAAATGAAAGGAATTAATTATATTATGAACTTCAAAAAATACAGTGACATTAATTTATTTTGGAACGATAATCAAAAATTATTAGAAGAACAAGAATGGTACAATTGTTTAATGATAGGAAACTGCATAGATGGTTTAAAAAATGGAATGGATAATTGGTTTTTAGCCACTATAGAAAATAACCAAACTACAGAGCTAATTATGTTATATAGAAAGCCATGGAAATTACTAATGTATTCACCAACTAATAATTATTCTGATGAAATATTAAAATTTGCAGCAGAAGAAATATATAAATATGATAAAGAACTATTAGGAGTGAACGCACAAAAAGACGTAGCAAGTAGATTTACAGAATATTATTGCCAATTAAGCAATATGAAACATAAAATACACAATAGACTAAGAAGAAAACATAGCAGATGGAAGATTACTAAATGATATTACATATAGAAAAGCAACATTGAATGACAAAACAACATTAAAAAAATATATCAAAGATTTCATAATTAAAGCAGTAAGACAAGAATGTGATGATAAAAAAGCAGAAGAAAAATTTAATTCATATTTAGAAAAAGGATATTATGTTCTGGAAAAAGATGGTAAAATTGTATGTCAGGCAACGACAAGCAGAATTATGAAGTATGGAAAATGTGTAAGTGCAGTATATACCTCACCAGAAGAGCGAGGCAAAGGTTATGCATATAATTTAATATATAGAATATCTAAAGAATTATTAGATAGTGGAGATAAATATTGTGTTTTGTATACAGATGACTCAAATCCAATAAGTAATCATGTTTATGAAAAAATAGGATATAAAAGAAAAAGTGATTGGGAAGAAATTGATTTTATAAAATAATGTGAAATTAATTAATATTTACATCAAAAAATTTTAATGGTAAAATTAATTTACAACTTTGTTACAACTTTTATAAAAAGCTGAAATAACTATTTTTTATAATAAAAACAAAAGAGGAGGATGATTAATATGAAAAAAATATTAAAGTATACTTTAGCAATAATTGTAGTATTAAGTATGATGCTAGCTATAACAGGATGTGGAAATAAGGATAAGGATAAAAAAGAATATAGCAAAGAAAATGAAACAATAGAAAAACAAGAAGAAAATAACGTAACAGATGAAAAAAATAGCACTGAAAATAAAGACAATGAAGAAAATCAAACAAAAAATGAGAAAAATGAAAGTAATATAACAAAAAATAATACAACAAATAGCATAAAGGCTTTTTCAAATGAAGATCTAACAATTAACGGATTTAAACTTGGAGAAAGTGCAAAAGCAGTAGAAACCATATATGATGAAACTCCAGAAAGAAAAACATATACACAAGATGCAACAGGAACAACAATAACGGAATTAGATTACAAATCTTTAGGTCTAAAAGTATATAATGAATTTGAAGATAGTGAAGATGATGGCAAAATGACATCAATCGAAATATATGGAACTTCAAAATTACAGACAGCAAGAGGTATAAAAATAGGATCTAGCAAAGAAGAAGTATTAAAAGCATATCCATCAAATTCAATATTAAAAAGTGATTCTGTAGATGAGAATACAATTATAGTTGGATATCCAGGAAGTGAACCAGTATATGGAAGTGAAAAAGGAAATATATATTATTTTGTAAAGAATGGAAAAATATCACGAATTTTATTAGCATATGCAATTGCAGAATAAATAAAAAAGCAATTATTTTAGTAAACAGTTAGAAAATTTGTAAAAACATAAGAATTATCACATATTTCTTATGTTTTTACTTATAATTAAAAATAACTCATACTAAATATTGCTTTTTTTGTTGATTAATTAAATTGCTAATATTATAATAAAATCACCAAACTAAACAAAGGAGTAAGTATGAGAAAAATTTTAATTGTAGATGATGAAGAAAAAATAAGAGAGCTTATTAGAATGAATTTAGAGCTAGCAGGTTATAAATGCGATGAAGCTGAAGATGGTGAAATTGCTCTTGAAAAATTAAATAAATTTAGTCCAGACTTAGCATTATTGGATATAATGCTTCCAAAAAAGAATGGATATGAAATTGCACAAAGTTTTATTAAACAAAATGTTCCAATAATATTTTTGACTGCAAAGGATAGTGTAACAGATAAAGTGAAAGGTTTAAAATTAGGTGCAGATGATTATATTGTTAAACCATTTGAATCAATGGAATTATTAGCGAGAATAGAAGTTGTTTTAAGAAGAACTGGTAAATTTTCAGATATATTTGAATACAGAAATATAAAAGTTGATTTTGCTAAAAGAGAGGTCTTTAAAAATAACGAAAAAATTGAAATGACTGCACAAGAATTTGAACTACTTAAAGTATTAATTCAAAACAAAAATTTAGCTCTTTCAAGAGAAAAGCTGTTAGAATCAGCTTGGGGATATGATTATTATGGTGATACAAGAACAGTAGATATGCATATACAAAGACTACGAAAAAAGCTAAGTTGGGATGATATAATAGTTACAGTTTATAAATATGGATACAGATTAGAAATATAATTTGTGAAAGGAAAAAATATTATGAAATTATCTCTTAAAATGTTTTTTGGAATCTGTATACCTGCTGTCATATCATGTTTGGTAATAGCAGCTTTCCTTATAGAAAAAAATTTAGATGAAAATATTGATGCTGAAATTCAAATTGCAATAAAAAATGTAGAAAAGATAGAAAATAGAATAAAGTACAATGTAAATAGTACAATTTTATTTAAATCAGCAGAAAAGTCTAATACAGAAAAGAATGTAAAAATTTATTATTATAACAATAACCAATTGGAATATGAAACAAGTGAAGTGTTACAATCATATGCTGATGAATTTAAAACAACAGAAAATAACAAATATATTGCTCAACAAAAGGAAATTAATGATAAAAATTATATATTTGTATCAACAAAGATGGGGGAAGATAAAACAATTGTATATATAGAAGATATTGATTATATATATAATTCAAGGTCAGTTTTAATAAAAAATTGTATATACATATGGCTTGTAATGATTGTGTTTATTGCAATTATAGCATATATAATATCTAAAACCTTAACAAAACCATTAGTAAAAATACAAAAAGAAATGGAAAAGTTATCAAAAGGTGACTATAAAATAAACTTAAAAGAAAGCAATAGTGAGTTTGGAAAATTAGCTAAAAGCTTTAATAAAATGTCAAAAGAGCTAGAAAAAAGAAACAATGATTTAATAGAATCTGCAAATAATAAGCAATTATTTATAGATAATTTATCTCATGAAATGAATACGCCATTAACATCTATTCAAGGATATGCTGAACTTTTACAAAAAGCTAATTTGACAGAGGAACAAAAAGATAAATATTTAACATATATTCAATCAGAGTCAAAAAGAATTTCAGATATGTATAAAAAATTATTGCTATTATCATACAAGAAAAATGCAGATTTAGATTTTAAAAATGTAAACATAAGTAATGTTTTTAGCGAAATATATAAATCACTAAAAAATCGATTAGATTCAAAAAATATTGATCTGATAATAAACAATCAACTTGAAAACATATATGGAGATGAAACACTAATTATAATGTGTGTATCAAATTTAGTAAAAAATGCAATAAATGTTTCAGATGTAAATAGTAAAATAATAATAAATGCACTAAAAATAAACGACAAAAAGTATATACAGGTAGTAGATTATGGACCTGGAATTAGTAAAGAAAATATAGCAAAAATAACAGAGCCATTTTATAGAGTTGACAAAGTAAGATCGAGAAAAAATGGAGGTGCAGGACTTGGATTATCAATATGTAAAAGCATAATGGAGTTACATAAAGGAGATTTAAAGATAGAATCAGATATAGGTAAAGGAAGTATTTTTATATTAGAATTTCCTGAATAATTTACAAATTTTGTAAGTAGTTGGATAATTAAGTGAATAATAAGAAGATTGATTCAAAGATAATATAGAAATAAAATAGATTAGTTGCATATTAGATAAATTAATTATATAATGTTTTCAAGGTTTAACCAGTATTATAAATTCACTATAGCTCAGGTAGTGAAATACCAAAAAATTATAATTAAAAATTGGGAGTTGATTTCAATTATGAAAAAAAAGCCAAAGTTTTACACTGCTGAAGAAATAAGAAGAATGGTCTTACAGGAAAAAAGATTACCAGCAATTACAGGTAACAGTTGTGATGACTTTATTGTAAAAAGCAGAAATCCAATTGGTAGTCGTAAAGGTAAAAATATCAAGTATAAATAATCTGAGCAAAAATGAAAAGGAGTAATTCAAAAGTCCTTTTCATTTTTTTGTATCATTCTATTATTTGACAAACAGCAAATCTATATGTTAAAATAAAAAATATTAAGAGTGTACCTAAAATATGAAGTTGAGCGGTACAGGAAGCGGAAAAGTTTCTACACAGAAGTAAGGAAAGCCTTACAGAGGAGTCTTAGTAAGTTTATTAAAAGTATTATGATAAACTAAAGGGCAAATCTGTAAGGCTTTTTAGCACATAATACAAAAGAAAGGAGAAAAAATATGGAAAAGTTAGAGCTAATACAACCAAACAAATCATATGAAAAACAAGCCATAGAATATATCCAAGAATTTTATAAATATAATTCAAATATAAATGGAGTAGGAGGACTTTATAGATATTTAGACAATTATGACGATTGGCTTAAAAAATTAGAAGAAGATAGAACAAGAAAAATGACAGAAGAAAAAGTACCAGCAGAAACATATTTTTTAGTTCGCAAAAGAGATAATAAAATAGTAGGAATGATAAACATAAGATTGCAATTAAATGAAAAACTAAAAGCATTTGGAGGCAATATAGGATACAGCATAAGACCAACAGAAAGACGAAAAGGGTATAACAAAATAAATCTATATTTAGCATTACAAATATGTCAAAAACACAAAATAAAAGAAGTAATGTTAGATTGTGACAAAGATAACTTAGGCTCTGCAAAAACAATGCAAGCATTAGGTGGAAAGCTAACAAAAGAATATTATGATGAAAATGTAAAATGTTTGGTTCAGCAGTATATAATCGATGTAGATAAGTCTGTTGAAAAATATAAAAATATACTTTACAAAAGTATAGAAAAAAATATATAATAAAAACAGTAAAAAAAGAAAGGTGTTGATACAAATGAAAGAAGATATAAAAAATGTATTATTAATGGGGTTAGGAGCAATATCACTAACAGGAGAAAAAGCAAGTGAAATTAAAAAAGAGCTATTAGAAAAAGGTGAAGCATTATATAAAGAAGGCTCTATAAAAAATGAAGAGCTAAAAAGAGATATTAAAGAAAAAATAAAAGATAACACAAACATTCAATATACAAGTGTAACTAAGGAAGATCTTGTAGATATAATTAGTACTATGTCAGATGAAGAAAAAGAAGAGCTTTCTGAATTATTAAAATCTAAAAAAGAAAACACTTCAGAATGTGATGATAAAGAATGTAATTGTGATTCTTCAGATGAAGCAAATAATGAAAATAGTGATAATAATGAAAGCGAAAATAAAGATTAATCATAAGAGAAAATATTAGAAAAAGGTAGATAATATGAACGAAAAGACAAGGTTTATAGAGATTATTTCTATATTAAAAAATAGTGCTTTAATAAGAGATTTTACACCACAAAAACTATGTGAAACCATAATAAAATTAGGGCCTACATTCATAAAAATAGGACAAATTATGTCTAATAGATATGATTTACTGCCAAAAGAATATTGTGATGCATTAGCAAATTTAAGAGCAAATGTTACACCAATGGATTTTAAAGAGGTAAATCAAATTTTAAAAGATGAATTGGGAAATATAAATGAAATATTTCAAAATATATCTCAAACATGTATTGGTTCAGCATCAATAGCACAGGTACACAGAGCTACACTAAAATCTGGTGAAGAAGTAGTTATAAAAGTTCAAAGAAAAAATATCTATGAAATAATGTCTACAGATATAAAATTATTTAAAAGAGCAATACGACTATTACACTTAAATTTATTAATAAAAATAGTTGATTTAAATAGTGTTTTAGATGAAATATACAATGTAGCAAAAGAAGAAATGAACTTCGAAATAGAAGCTCAAAATTTGGAAGAGTTTAGACAAAATAATTATGATATTGTATATATAGATGTTCCAAAAGTATATAAAAATTTAGTAACTAAAAAGGTTTTAGTTATGGAATATGTAAATGGAATTAATGTAACAGATAAACAAACATTATTAAATAGTGGATATGATTTAGAAGAAATAGGACTAAAACTTTCAAATAATTATATAAAACAAGCACTAGATGATGGTTTTTTCCACGCAGATCCTCATCCAGACAATATGTGTATACGTGATGGTAAAATAATGTTTCTTGATTTGGGTATGATGGGAAGATTAAATTCTAGACATAAACAATTATTAAAAAATGCAATGAATGCAATTGTAAAAAATGATATAACAGAGCTAGAACATGTACTTATTAGTATATCCACAACTACAGGATCAATAAATCATACAAAACTAAGAAATGAAATTCAAAAAGTATTAGATAAAAATGTAACTGAAGATATAGAAAATATAAATATAATTGAGTTTATGAGTAGTGTAAGCAAAATATTAAGAGATCATAATATAAAACTAGATAAAAATATCACACTATTAATGCGTGGAATATGTGTGATAGAAGGCACTCTAGAGCTAATAAGTCCAAACATTAACCTAATAATGGTATTTGAAAATAAAATAAAAGAAAATACTTTTAATGATATATTTTCAAAAGGTTCATTAATGAATACATCACGAAATATAATATCAGGTGTAAATAGTTTAAGCGAACTACCAACAGAGCTATTAAGTTTTGTAAAAGACGTAAATAGAGGCGAAACAAAAATAGATATAGAAATGGCAAATTCAGACAAACAAGTAGACAAATTAGAAAAAATGCTACATCAGCTAGTAATAGGACTACTAGACGCAGCAGTACTACTAGGAGCATGTATGGTAGATAACAAAATATTAAGAGCAATCTATATAATATTAGGAACAATATTCACGGTATGGCTATTCATACAAATGGCCAAAGATCACTTCCACAGCGGATATTAAAAAAAGATTCCCCAGCCAGGAATCTTTTTTACGTTTTTAGAGATAATCCTAAATAGAAAAAAGAACCCAAAAGAGGGACGGTCCTGGTCTTTTCAAAACGGGGACGGTCTTGCCAAATCAAGTTCAGGAGTAAGAAAAAATTAGGGGACGGTCCTGAAAAAATTGAATAAAAAGATAGTATGGTGAATTGTAAAAATAGTAAAATAGAGCAAAATCTTATCTAAAAATTAAAAACTTGAAACTAATTGAGATGTGTTATATAATAAATAGCGCCAGTATTTAAATACTAGAAAAAATATAAATAAGGGACGGTTAAAATGCAAAAAATTACAGAAATGAAAAGTGAAGATTTATTTAAATTTGTTGAAAACTTTGTAAATGTAAAAATAACTAAAAATAATGATATAGTAAAATTTTCATATTTTGAAATAAAAATTAAAATGAATATGGATGAAGAAGATATTGATAGGTTTTTAAAATGTAGTAAAATAATTTTGGAAGATCAAGGCTATCAGGTTTATCAATTGGGGGAAAAATATAATTTTGAAGGAGAGCAAAGAAAAGTAGAAGACAATGAATTTTTAGTAGCAATACCAAATAATACAGTAAAAATGTAATAAATTTCTAATAAAACTTGACATAAATACATAAACAGAATATAATATTATTATCGTTATGTATCAAACACCTCTATCAACACGCGATACATCATGAGGAAAATTGTAATATTTTACAGGAGGTAGAAACTGATGTTAAAACTTGTGGATGCAAAAAAAATCTGTTGTGTGGCCTTGGCTACAATGTTTTCAATCTCTTTATGCGCATGCAAAAAGACTAATGAAGCAAATGAGACCGCAACAACAGAAACGTCAATTGAAATGGGAGCAACTGCAACCGCAACCACGATCACAACCGCAATCGAAGAATCAACTGACAGTCTCTGGTACGCAGAAATTCAGAACGAAATCGCACAGGAAAATCATTTTGGCTATGTTTACAAAGTCAATGCTACAAGCACTTGCGTTTATAACACGAGTGAAGAAGTTGACGCGTATTTGTCCCAGGGTGATATCTTTGTTACAGACAAGGAAATTACTTATGGGAGCATGGTAAAAGTATGGTTTCAGACCGATTCGGGAGAAATCATTCAGGGCTATGTGGCATGGAACGAAAATTCCGCTGGCTACTATGAGTGCATTGGTTAAAATTGAAAAGACGGTTGAAAAAGAAAAGGAGGGAGCACGAAAGTGTTCCTTCTTTTCTTTTATTTTTACTGTTTACATAATTTGACAAAAATTGAGTTATATGATAAAATATATTATACAAGCTGATTTAATCAGTAACAATTTAAAATTGTTGTCATGAGTCATGGCAATATAAAAAAAGGAGTCAAAAAGAAATGGGACGTAAAATCAGAAAAGGCAGAGTAATCACTGCAGCAGCACTTACAATCGCAATCGCAACAACAGGTGTTATTTCCTTAAAAAGAAATACCGACAACAGCCCAAACAACTATGTTACCGCAAACGAGACAAACGAAGTCCATGAGACAACAGCTCCAATTATTGTTTCAACAGAAGCTGTTAAAACTGAGACTGAAACGAAACAGACCAGATGTGCCGAAGACTACGATGCATATAAAAATCAGCAGTCAGAGACAAAAGAAAAGTACCTTTTAAAGGTTAGCACAAATTCTGTAAATTTATACGATTCATATGGAAAAGAAAGTGCTTATCCACAAAAAGGTGATTTTCTCTTAACAGATGGTATCGCATACGAGAATTTAATGCGAGTTAGCTGGAGAAACAATAATGGAGAATTTGTCACCGGCTGGGCTGACTTTAATCGTGATCCGGAAGCGCCATTGACTGAGACTAAGGGATATTATGTATTAGTACAGTAAGTGTTCTTAAGTCTTAGAATTCCGAAATCAGGTGTATGTTTGCACCTGATTTTTTTGTATATGATTATTAATTTAAAAGACATAATAAGTTGACACACAAAAGATTATTGAGGAGTTATGTAAAAAAATGCAAATAGTATTGAAATTGTATTTTATTTAGTATATAGTTATAATGTAATAAAATAACAAGGAGGATAAAAAATGAAAAAGAACAAAGGATTAATGAAAATACTTACAATAATTAGTATTTTATTAGTGAGTTTAGTAGTATTTTCTGGATGTGGAAAAGAAAAAAAGGAAAAGGAAGATAAGTCATATTTAGACCCAATAAATAGTATGATGACAGCATTACAAAATAAAGACATTGATGAATATTTAAAAACGGTACCAGCTGAATATCAAAAAAAAATGGAGGAAAATTATAGTAATTATAAGTCATTGCTAAAAACACAGGTTTTAGACAGACTATATAGTTCATTAGAGAGTTCATATGGAAAAATCCAAAAAATATCATACGAAGAAATAGAAAAGGAAAAAATGTCTGATGAAGACCTAAAAGAAGAAGAAGAAGACTACAAAAGTTTATTAGGTGATAAGGCAGATGAAAATAAAACATATGTTACAGATGGGTATAAAGTTAAAATAAAAGTCATTGCTACAACAGAGGATAATGGAGATAAGGATGAGGAAATGACAGTATATGTGTATAAAGTAAATGGAAAATGGTATATGTCTATGAACCATTAATGTGAAATTTAATAATATAAAAGAATAAAGTTATAAAAATAAGAATGTACAAAGTTGAAGTGAATTTTAAAATGTTCACTTTAAAGTTGCACATTCTTATATTATTAATGCAACAGGAACAATAGAAAAAAATAAATCAAACAATATTTATGATTGGGCTGGAAATTTATGGGAATATACAGATACACCATATGAACAAACAGGATATTATGGAACATCTGGAAATATTTCACCAGCATCATTCATTAATGCATTCACAGGAGATGTATCAAGTAAAGTTGGATTTAGAATTTGTTTAAATATGTTATAGGGATATACAACGTATGTTATGAGAAAATCTAAAAATACAATTGTAGTATAGCAAGGTTATAATACCTTGTTTTTTTGGGGGAAAGATGCTAATATTATTAATACAGAGTATTTAATTTTATCTAGTATTACTTAGTATTATTTAGATTAAAAAATAAAGTTTGTGACCCAATTCGTGTACAGGCAAATTGTGTATACAATTTTTTATATAAAAAGACAGCTTACACGAATTTGTTCGGTTGATAGTAATAACTTTTTAGGGTCACAAAAGGAGGAAATATGTTCAAATTAGTATCAAATTATAAGCCAACAGGTGATCAACCACAGGCAATAGAATATCTATCAAAAGGAATACAAGAAGGAAAGAAATTCCAAACGCTTCTAGGAGTTACAGGCTCTGGAAAAACTTTCACAATGGCAAATATAATACAAAAAGTTCAAAAGCCAACACTAATATTAGCTCATAATAAAACACTAGCTGGACAATTATATAGCGAATTCAAAGAGTTTTTCCCGCGGAAATAGTGTTGAGTATTTTGTGTCATATTATGACTACTACCAACCAGAAAGTTATATTCCATCATCAGATACATACATAGAAAAGGATGCATCTATAAACGATGAAATAGATAAATTAAGACATTCAGCAACATTATCACTATTTGAACGAAAAGATGTAATAATAGTAGCATCTGTATCATGTATATATGGTTTAGGAGACCCAATAGATTACCAAGGAATGATGTTATCATTACGTCCAGGAATGGAAAAGGCAAGAAATGATGTAATGAAAAAACTAGTAACAATGCAATATTCAAGAAATGAACTAGACTTTAAAAGAGGAACATTCAGAGCAAAGGGGGACGTACTAGAAATATATCCATCATCACAAAGTGAATCAGCAATAAGAGTTGAATTTTGGGGAGATGAAATTGAAAAAATACATGAAATAAATCCACTAACAGGGAAGAGCATAGGGCTTCGCTCTCATGTGCTAATACCACCAGCATCACAATATGTAACAAGCAAAGAAAAGCTTGAAAAAGCTATTGTTACAATAGAAGAAGAGCTTAAAGAAAGAGCAGCATATTTCAAATCTCAAAACAAATTGATAGAAGCACAAAGAATAGAGGAGCGTACAAATTTTGATATAGAAATGATGAAAGAAACTGGATTTTGCCAAGGAATAGAGAATTATTCAAGACATATAAGTGGAAGACCTGCAGGAAGTCCGCCATACACATTATTTGATTATTTTCCGAAAGACTTTTTACTATTAATAGATGAATCTCATGCAACAATTCCTCAAGTAAGAGCAATGTATAATGGGGATAGGGCAAGAAAAGAGTCATTGGTAAATTATGGTTTTAGACTTCCATCAGCATTTGACAATAGACCACTAACATTTCAAGAATTTGAGCAAAGAATTAATCAAGTAGTATTCGTAAGTGCAACGCCAGCTGATTATGAAAAGGAACATAGCAAAGATAATGTTGTAGAGCAAATAATAAGACCAACCGGTTTATTAGATCCAAAAATAGAAGTAAAACCAGTAACAAATCAAATAGATGATTTAATAGAGCAAATACACAAAACAGTAGATAAACAAGAAAGAGTACTAGTAACAACTCTTACTAAAAAGATGGCAGAAGATTTAACAGCATATTTAGCCAGCCTTGATATAAAAGTAAAATACATGCATTCAGATATAAAAGCTCTTGAAAGAATGGAAATAATAAGAGATTTGCGTTTAGGAGTTTTTGATGTACTGGTAGGAATTAACTTATTAAGGGAGGGGCTAGACATACCAGAAGTATCACTAGTAGCAATACTAGACGCAGATAAAGAAGGTTTCTTACGTTCAGAAAGATCATTAATACAGACAATAGGTCGTGCAGCCAGAAATACAGAAGGTCATGTAATAATGTATGCAGACGAACTAACAGATTCAATGGAAAAAGCAATACACGAAACAAACAGAAGACGTGAAATACAAATGAAGTACAATGAAGAGCATGGAATAATACCACAAACAATAAAAAAATCAGTAAGAGATGCAATAAGTGCAAAAATAGTAGAAGAAGCATCAACACAATATAATCTAGATAAAGACACAAACATACAAGATGTAATAAACAAATTAACAGATGAAATGTTGAAACACGCAGCAGCAATGGAATTTGAAAAAGCAGCAGAATTAAGAGACAGAATAAAAGAGCTAGAAAATTTGGGGACGATCCTTCCAAATCAAGCTCGGGAGTAAGAATTAAATGGGGACGGTCCTGAATTTCTGTTGAAAATTTAAAATAGAACAGAATCAATTGATGAATATAGGTATAAAAAATCTTGGATAGAATTAATCTGAGATTTTTATTTATGACAATACAAGACATAAAAAGTTGACACCACAGAAATTATTTTTCAATTATGTAATTATAGTAAATAAAGATTGACAATAAAATATTATATGTTATAATCAAAAAATCAAATCCAAAAGGAGGGAAAAAAAGTGTTTTATCAATCAGGGTTCATTGATCTGAAAACAGGACATTTTTACCGAAATTCAGGTGATGGACATCCAACTAATGCGCATTACATTATTGATAAAGATCCGTTGTTATCTAAAATGTATGAAAAAGAAACGAGATATAAAGATTACGAAGATTTTCTTATATTTCGGGCAAATTTTGCAAAAGTTGGAAATTGTGGACAGAAATGTATTGTAATCAGAGCTGGCTCGATATTTAAAAAAATGCTCAAAAATTGCATTAGGAGATATGACTTGGAAGATTATGAGATTTCTGAATGGATGCATTAAAAACTGGTGAAACTGGCATAGGACAATAACTATGCCAGTTTTTTATTTTTTGACCGTAAAATAAGTATTATGGTTAAATAAATTTGACAATTATATTTATGTAATTCTTACTCATGAGCTTGATTAGGAATGACCATCCCCATTTTGAAAATTAACATAAAATTGATTGACAGAAATATGTAGAAGAGATATAATATTAGTATGTATTTTATAAAGAAGAAATGATGGGGGTTTTTTATGGATATTGAAGCAAGAATAGCTAATTTAGATAAGAAAATACAAGAATATATAGATCAAGGTAGAAAAATAGGAATTTTTAATGATAAAAACATTGAAAGAGTTGTTAGTAGATTGGAGAGAGTACGAATTTCTGTTGATAATTCTCTGTCTGGAGATGCAAGAATTGACTCTGATAGAGATAAAAATATTCTTGATATTAAAATAAATGAAAATAATATACAACAAGCAAAAAATGATGGAAAAGATTATTTTGAGGATGAAGTATTATTTCATGAATTTACTCATGCTATAAGTAGTTTGTATGAAAACACAATTGAAACTGGTGATGCATACAAATTTAAGAAGAATTTTCTAAAAGAATCTGAAAAAGAAGATTATGTTGATGATTTTAGTTATATTAAAGACTATATGTCAGAAGATGAAAAGAAAAAATTTGATCAATATGTAAATAATGATAATTTACATTTAGCAGGATATGGTTGGATTTTATTAGATGAATTTGTTGCTCAAACTATTGCTCAGAAAATGGTTAAAAGTAAATACGAGGATAAAAGCATATATCCACTAAAAGCATATGAATCAGAATTGTCAAATCCAACATATAGATTTTATTCAGATTTAGCTGATTATGAAGTATTTACACCATTTGCAACTAAATTTATAGAGTCAATGTATGGAACAAAAGATATTGAAAACTTTTGTAAAGATTCATTAGATACTGATTTTATAAATAAAGTTTTTGAACAATTTCAAAAGAGACCTGATGGATTAGAACATTTGTATAAAATGTTAGGTGGTATGGGAAATATATATTTTGCAGATCAAGTAAAAAAGGGCCATGTAACCGATAATAAGTTAAATGAAAGAGATCCTAAACACTATTCTGTAAATAGAGATAATATTTATGCATCAATAAAAGATTTTATGGAAAATGCTCAAAAAGAAGTGTCTTCTGCTAATAGTGAAAAATTAAAAGAAAATGAAGAAGTGGTACAAGAAGAAGAAAAGAAAAATAGCCAAGAAAGTGATACTAGAGAGAAAATAAATGAAAGTGAAGATGTATCAAATTCGGTGGACGATAAAGATAAAGAAGTAGAAAAAGAAGATGAAGAAGAAATTCAAAATCAACAATTAATGGATATTGCTATGAATAATTTAAATAAACTATTAAAAAAAATAACTGAAGATTATGTCAATAAAGACTATACTAGAAATTCAGAAAATAATGAAGAATATCAAAAGTTAATAACTGCAATGGCTGATATAAGAATATTAGAAGGTGGTGTTCAAATTCCTAATTTGGACAGAATGATGGAGATCAGAAGGGTTGATGCAGCAGTTTCAAATTTAGTTTTTGCATTTAGGGATTATGCTACAGATTTAAAAATGAAAAATGAAACATCTTTTAGCGAAAAAAGATTAAATTATGAATTAAATCATTTACAAGAATATTTAAAGAGCGATATAGAATTGCAGGATGGAACAAAAATCAAAGTTAATAAAGAAGATGAGATCAATAAAGAAGATGGCACAAAAAATGAAGAGCAGAAAAATTCTGAAGAGAATGAAGCATTGCAAAAAAATGGTATGCCTAAATTAGATGTTGTTTATTCAGCTGAAAAAGGTGGATATATAGTAAATAATACAGGAAAAGAATATCCGGAAACAGTACTAAGATCAAAAAAAGAAAAAATAGCTTATATAAAAGAAAATTTTACACCAGAAGAAATAAAATTTGTTTTTGGAAAAAATTTAAGAAAATCATTAAAAAAATGTGACCTTCAATTAATAACATTATTAAGTGATTTTGATATGAATTATGCTAAGCAATATATAGAAAGTGTAATTAAAGGTAAAGGAAAAGAAAAATTACCATATTCAATGGTATATGATATGAAAAACATTAAGAAAAATAAAAATCTATCAATGTTCGACAAAATTAGATTGCGTAGATTGGTTAAGAAAAATAAAAATGTTGCTCAAATAATAGGTGAAGATTCTCAAATTGAAATAGGAGATGTTGCTCAACCTATGTTAGAAGAAAAAAGCAAAGAAGAGCAATACAGAGAAAGCTTAGTAAGTAATATTCCTCAAGAAGTAAATGAAGAAAAACAGAAAAAGGATGAAGCAAAAGAAGATGTAACTAAAGAGAATATTGAAGATAATGAAAGATAAAAAATAAGCGGGTTATGCAAACCTGCTTATTTTTTGTAATGTTAAGATATATCATTCTTACAGACATTAATGCATCAATATAAAAAACATAATAAGTTGACGCCACGAAGATTATTTCTTCATTATGTTCACAAAAGTGCCTAAAATTTCAAACGAAATATATTATAAAATTAGTAATTAAGTGTAAATCATATATACAATTAATTAAAATTTGCGTAATCAGCACAATATCATCAAAAATAAACATATCCAAACTATTGTTTTATATAAAAAACTATTGTATAATACATAAAGTATTTGTAGAAAAAATAATTAAAAATATCTATAAAGTTCATAAGGGGGCAATTCTATGAATGACAAAATAGTAATAAAAGGTGCGAAAGTACATAATCTAAAGAATATAAGCCTAGAAATACCAAGAGATAAATTAGTTGTAATAACAGGACTTTCTGGATCTGGAAAATCATCGCTAGCATTTGATACACTATATGCCGAAGGTCAACGAAGATATGTAGAAAGCTTATCATCATATGCAAGACAATTCTTAGGATTGATGGAAAAACCTGATGTAGAATCAATAGATGGATTATCTCCAGCTATTTCAATAGATCAAAAAACAACATCAAAAAATCCAAGATCTACGGTTGGAACTGTAACTGAAATATATGATTATATTCGTTTATTATATGCAAGAATTGGTATACCACATTGTCCAAAATGCGGTAAAAAAATAGAAAAGCAATCAATAGATCAAATAATAGATAATATAATGAACCTAAAAGAAGGAACAAGAATACAAATATTAGCTCCTGTAATAAGAGGTCGAAAAGGTGAATACAAAAAATTACTAGAAGACTTTCAAAAAGAAGGATTCGTAAGAGCTAGAATTGATGGCGAAGTATACGAATTATCTGATGACATAGATATTGACAGAAAGAAAAAACACACAATAGAGCTAATTGTAGATAGACTTGTTATAAAAGAAGATATACGAGGTCGTTTAACTGAATCTGTTGAAATAGCTTTAAAACATGCTAATAATTTGGTAGGAGTAGATGTTGTTGGAGGAGATCCACTTTTATTTAGCCAAAATTATGCATGCCCAGATTGTGGAATAAGCTTTGAAGAGCTAACACCACGTATGTTTTCATTTAATAATCCATTTGGAGCGTGTCCTGAATGCTCTGGTATAGGATATGTAATGAAAATGGATGAAGATTTAATAATACCAGATAAAAATAAAACATTATATGATGGTGTAAAAGCTTTCGGTGCAAGTACAATGAAAAGAGGCGACACCATGGCAAAAATGTATTTTGAAAGTATTGCTAAAAAATATGACGTCGATATTAAACAACCAATAAAAAAGCTTCCTCGTAAGTTTTTAGAAAAGATATTATATGGAACAGGTGATGAAGAAATAGATTTTAAATATAAATCATCAGCTGGAACACGAAAATTTACAGCACCATTTGAAGGTGTAATACCTACATTAAATAGAAGATACCAAGAAACAAAATCACAAGGTATGAGAGACTTTTATGAAATGTATATGAGTAGTAGTCATTGTGATGCTTGTAATGGTTCAAGATTAAAACCAGAAAGTTTAGCAGTAACAGTAGGTACAAAAAACATAAATCAATTAACAGATATGCCTATAAATAAAATAAAAGAATATTTAAATAATTTAAAACTAAATAAAACACAAGCTATGATATCAGAGCTAATACTAAAAGAAATAGACCAAAGACTTCAATTTTTAATAGATGTAGGACTGGAATATTTAACATTATCAAGATCAGCAGGAACTCTATCAGGAGGAGAAGCTCAACGTATTCGTTTAGCAACACAAATAGGATCTGGACTAACAGGAGTATTGTATATATTAGATGAACCAAGTATAGGTCTACATCAAAGAGATAATGAAAGACTAATAGCAACACTAAAAAAATTAAGAGATTTAGGTAATACTGTAATAGTAGTAGAGCATGATGAAGATACAATGTATGCAGCAGATCAAATAATAGATATAGGACCAGAAGCGGGTGTTCACGGTGGAAATGTAATAGCACAAGGTACAGCAGAAGAAATAAAAAAGGTACCAGAATCTATTACAGGACAATATTTAAGTGGTAAAAAGAAAATAGAAGTACCTAAAAAAAGAAGAAAATCAAATGGGAAATGTATTCAAATAGTAAAAGCATCAGAAAACAATTTAAAAAATATAAATGTGAAAATTCCATTAGGACAATTTGTATGTGTAACTGGTGTATCTGGATCAGGAAAAAGTACATTAATAAATGAAATACTATATAAAACAGTTGCAAGAGATTTAAATGGTGCTAATGAAAAGCCTGGTAAATGTAAAGAAATTAAAGGATTAGAAAACATAGATAAAATAATAAATATAGACCAATCACCAATAGGAAGAACACCAAGATCTAATCCAGCGACATATACAGGTGTATTTGATAGTATAAGAGACATATTTGCAAGTACAAATGACGCAAAATTACGTGGATTTGACAAAGGAAGATTTAGCTTTAATGTAACAGGTGGTAGATGTGAAAATTGTAATGGAGATGGATTAATAAAAATTGAAATGCACTTTTTACCAGATATATATGTTCCTTGCGAAGTATGTAAAGGAAAAAGATATAATCACGAAACATTACAAGTTAAATATAAAGGAAAAACAATATCAGATGTATTAGAAATGACAGTAGAAGATGCGTTAAAATTCTTTGAAAATATTCCTAAAATAAAAAACAAAATCCAAACATTATATGATGTAGGATTAGGATATATAAAACTAGGACAACCATCTACTACATTATCAGGAGGAGAAGCTCAACGTGTTAAATTAGCCACAGAGCTATCTAAAAAAGCTACAGGAAAAACATTATATATATTAGATGAACCAACAACTGGATTACATATAGCAGATGTTCATAAATTAGTAGATATATTGCAAAGATTAGTAGATACAGGAAATAGTATAGTGGTAATAGAACATAATTTGGACTTAATAAAAACAAGTGACTACATAATAGATTTAGGACCAGAAGGTGGAGAAGCGGGAGGAACAGTAGTTGCTACCGGAGCACCAGAAAAAATCGTGCAAGTGGCGGAATCATATACTGGAAAATTCCTAAAACCATATATTAAATAAAATAAAAATTCTCGATATTACTCGAGAATTTTTTTGATACAGAAAAAGCAGTCGCTTCGAAGAAACAACTGCTTTCTGGCTGACGGTAATCATATTAACAAACAAAGTAGTTCACCATATTGCCAATGGAAAAGCACTTTGAATTTGCTAAATTCTGGAATTAAAATATACCTCTTTTCTGTTCAAGAAACTTCGAGACTTTATCATGAATAGATCCTCTGAAGAAAAACTGGGTAAAGAACCAGTCTTCAGGATTTTCATGCACATCATGCAGAACTCGGTTCTGCAGTTCGCTAAAAGTGTCCGGATGTTTATCGAGCAAGGCTTTTTCAAATGTATTCCACGATGTGATATCATACAAATCGAGCATTTCGCCAATATGATAGCAACCAGATTTGTACGCCGATGTGCATTCATCCAAGTTTATAGGGTGATATGCGACCACTTCAAGTATGTTATCCGGGATAAAGCACTTATTGTTAACCGTTATGGTCTTGTATAAGCTTAAAGCCCAAATAAAATTGGAATCATCCTTTTTGGCATACTCAAGCAGTGCAGAAACATGCTCGGCTGAAATCGGCAGAATCGTTATTTCATTTGAAATCGGCTCCAGTAATTTGCATACAGATATAATAAATCCGTCGTCATTCCAATAGTCCTTTAGATTAGAAGAATACATGAATTCCTGGAGAGCCACAATATCATTTTTGCAAACCAATCTCTTAAAGTTGGCCAGAAAATAGAAAATATTGGGCTCTGTCACTTCATAGTTCTTAAAGCAATCACCAGAAATATTCGAATTCTTTGCGGTGAAAATTGCCTTAGATGTTCCCAAGAAATGCAGTATAGTCTCAAAGTAATCTTGCCAGTACTTTTTTGCAATGGTTTGATACTCATCATGCAGACTCCAGTGGAGCAAACACTGTTTGAACTCGGATTCTGACAATTTGAGCGGGTAGTCCAGCAAATTGAACTTTTCAAAGATTTTTCCAAAGCTAAAGGTAGAAATCTTATGCTGAGCCAATGCCAAATCAAGAAATTCATTATTGATCCCATAAGTGTTAATAACAAAATTGCAAAAGTCAGCATTCTGGAAAAAATCCTTGCGAATTTCTTCAAAATTTCCCTTGGAAAGTGCCTTGAGTTCCTGATCGTTAAGTTCTAATGTCACTGTAAATTGCATAAAAACCTCCTATGCAATTTTGTATACTGCAGTAATTATATTATGCAGTAGAAATACGTCCGCTTTTTCAAGCGTTTCATGTGCAAGACGCACAGTCATAAAGCTATTATAACAAATATTAGCACAAATGTCAAATTTATGTAAAGTTCTTATATACTATTAAATTGAAATAAAAGTCAATTAGAATATCCGCTTCTAATTGACTTTTATTTCAAATTTATTCTTCAGTATTTTTTCCAGAATTTTTATTACCATTCTTATTATCTTTCTTCTTTTTAGACATATAAAACACCTCCGTTCATACAAATATTTTGTACAAGACTTTGAAAAATATACATAATTTCTATTCAGAAGTAACAAAATAACTTGAAAAAGAATATATGTATGGTATAATTTAAAAAGCAAAATAGACAAATAAAATTGAAATAAAAAAATACTTTTAAAAGTAAATTTCAATTTAGTTTCTAATATTTTAGATAAATATAATACTTTGAAATTTGTCTATAAAAAAGCAAGGACCGTCCCAAAAAAATTAAGGACATCCAAAGAAAGGAATAATAATATGAGTACATATATAAACAGAAAATTAGAAGAATTTAATAAATCTATTGAAAATAAAAAAATAGCTATAATAGGTATTGGAGTTAGTAATATTCCTTTAGTTGAATATTTTAGTAAGCATAATGCTAATGTTACTGTATTTGATAGAAAAACATTAGATAAATTAGATGAAAAAGCAATTGAAATTATAAAAAAATATAATATAGATTATTCATTAGGAGAAAATAATTTAAGTAAGCTTAAAGGATTTGATTATATATTCAGATCACCAAGTTGCAGACCTGATACAAAAGAGCTTGTAGAAGAAGCAAATCGCGGAGCTATTATTACATCTGAAATAGAAATGCTTATAAAATTATGTCCTGGAACAGTAGTTGGTATAACTGGTAGTGATGGAAAAACAACAACAACAAGTCTTACATATGCAATATTAAAAGAAAAAGGATATGATTGTTATTTAGGAGGAAACATTGGTATACCATTATTCACAAAATTAAATGAAATGACTCCTGAGTCTATAGTTGTATTAGAGCTTAGTAGTTTCCAATTAATGAATATGGAAGTAAGTCCTAAAATATCTGTTATTACTAATATATCTCCAAACCACTTAGATATTCATAAATCTTATCAAGAATATATAGATTGTAAAAAGAATATATTTTTACATCAATCTTCAGATGGTATACTTGTTCTTAATGCAGACAATGAAATAACAAGCAAAATGAAGTCAGAAGCTAATGGAAAAGTTATAATGTTTAGTAGTAAGCAAAAATTAGATAATGGTGTTATATATGATAACAAAACAATAAAATTCTGTGAAGATGGATTAAGAAGACATGTTATAGATGTAAAAAATGTTAAATTAAGAGGGGTTCATAACTATGAGAACATTTGTGCGGCTATTGCTGCAACCGCTTCTTTAGTAGATATAGATACACAAATAAAAGCAATTTCAGAGTTTTCAGGAGTTGAGCATAGATTAGAATATATAAGAACAATAAATGATGTTAAATGGTATAACGACTCAATAGGAACAAGTCCATCAAGAACAATAGCAGGATTGAATTCATTTGACGAAAAAATAGTCTTAATAGCAGGAGGATATGATAAACACTTAGACTATACACCTATAGCTAAACCAATAGTAGAAAATGTGTCTGCATTAGTACTAGTAGGAGCAACAACAGAAAAAATATATGAAGCAGTAACAAAAGAACTAAAATCTCAAAATAAAGAAATGCCAATAGTAAAATGTCAAACTTTAGAAGAAACAATAAAAATAGCAAATCAACTTGCAAAACCAGGAGAAGTAGTATTATTCTCACCAGCAAGTGCAAGTTTTGATATGTTCAAAAATTTTGCAGAAAGAGGAAATATTTTCAAGCAATTAGTAAATGCAATTTAATTTTAAATAATAAATAAGTAAGAAATTAGCATTCATACAATACTAATAATTATATAAATATAGGTTAAACTAGAGATGAATTTTAAGTTCATCTCTTTTGGTTTTAGAAATAAAACTTAGAAATAAAACGAAGATTCTTCTTAAATTAGAAAATCACGATTTTTTCTATTTAAACATATACTATGTTAGGAGGTATAGTATATGTTTAACAATGAATACGAAAATTATATGAGAAGTGTTCTTGGGTATCCGGTTACTAATGATATAAGTACATACAATTTGTATAACAATAGTAGTAATCAATCATTTGATTATAATGATAGTTCAATGTATGGTTCAAGCAATTCTTATTTTCCATATAGATCTAATAATGTAGTTTATAATGACACTAGCAAGTATGAAGAGCTATATCCGGAAATATACAAAATTTTAAAACCTATGATTAGTAAAGTATGTGATACTCCGAGTCGTAACGATTTTTCTAGTGAGACACTGGAAATTATGGCAAATGAAATTTATACTAATATTGAACAGGATATAGATGTAGTAAATATTAATGTTAATACTTCATCTGCTAAAGAAGCGGAATATAATAAAAATGAAAATTTATCTAGAAATAGTAATATGAAAGTTACTAAATCTGATACTAAGAATGAGGAGACAAGGCAAGGTTGTTGTGGAAATCCTATGCTTAAAGATTTAATTAAAATTATGATTATTCAACAATTATTGCAAGGAAATAAACCACCTCGTCCACCAAGACCACCACATCCACCAATGCCAGGGCCAGGTCCTATGCCACCACATCCACCAAGACCACCATATAGAGGATTGGAAAATCCTGACATATATGGCAATAATTACAGCTCTAGTCAATCATATCCATATTATAATAATTAATTTAAAATTAAAAAGATATACAAAAATTTGCTTGTATATCTTTTTTTGTATTACACAAAATAAAAATAGTAAACAAAAATGTTTATTAATTTTATGTATGGTATGCAAGCAATAACAACTACTGTTTGTCATACCATCAAATGAAAGGAAAGTTTTTATTATGAAAGTTAAAGATTGTATGTGTGATAGTGTAGTTTGGTTAACACCAGAAACATCTGTTTGTGATTGTGCAAAATTAATGTGTGAACAACATATAGGAAGTATTCCTGTATGTGATAAAAATCAAAATGTAGTTGGTCTTGTAACAGACAGAGATATTCTTTTAAGAACTGTAGCTTGCAACAAAGATATACACACTACTAAATTAAGTGATATAATGACAACAAATGTTTGCTGTTGTGATGCAAACAATGATATAAATCAAGCAACAAAATTAATGTCAGAAAATCAAGTAAGAAGAGTACCTGTAGTTGACAACAACAAAATAGTTGGAATATTAACATTAGGAGACTTAGCTAAAAATGAAGATATAACAAATCAACAAGTTGTAAATACTTTTGAAAATATATGTAATTGCAACCATAAAAATGCCGAATAGAAAACAGTAACGAAAACGGGAAACGAAAAACGGGGACGGTCCTGCCGAATCCAGCTCAGGAGTAAGAATAAAAGAAATATATATTATTTTTTAGGTTAGGGGACGGTCCTTGATAAAAAATCAGGACCGTCCCCTAATTTAAATGAATAAAAAAGTACAAATAGAATAAAATAGTACTGGTGATATACATATGATGATTAATGTAAAAGATATAAAAAAGATAATTTATAAAATACTGATACTTGTTTTAACAATAGCTTTAATATGCTTAGGTTTTAAGTTGGCTATATTTTATATGCCATTTTTAATAGCTTTTGTGTTGTATTTACTTATAGAGCCGATAATAAGATTTTGCATGAATAAATTTCATTTTAAAAGAAAGACAAGCAGTTTGCTTATTTTAATACTAGTTCTATCTATTATAATTGGATTGTTAGTGTGGGGAATAGTAACTATAATTTCGGAATCGTCTAATCTTCTTAGTAATCTGAATGAATATGTGAATATAATACAAAATTTTGTTAATGAAAGGACAACGAAGTTTGATTTTAGTAAACTTCAACTTTCTCAAGAGCTAACAAGTATAATAAATAGCTCTAGTCATGACTTAATAAGTCATATTTCTGAAATCGTCAAGAACTTTCTTACAGGAGTTTTAACAAAACTTACATCATTACCTACAATAGGCTTTTATATTGTAATAACAATAATGTCATTATATTTTATAAGTACAGATAAAATATATATGATAGACCAATTAGAACATCATTTACCACGAACTTGGGTGAGGTCAATAGCAACTCATGTAAATGGAATAGCTAAATCATTAGGAGGATATTTAAAAGCTCAAGCAATATTAATACTAGTATCATTCATTATCTCTTTAATAGGATTATATATATACAGTTGGGTAGGCTTTAATATAAAGTATCCGCTTCTAGCAGCATTAGGAATAGGATTTATAGATGCATTACCTATACTAGGCTCAGGAACAGTAATGGTACCTTGGGCAATAATATCAGCTTGTAAAGGAGACCTTACATTAGGAATAGCAATATTAGTATTATGGTTAATAATGTCTGTTATAAGACAAATAATAGAGCCAAAAATAGTTAGTGGACAATTAGGAGTTCACCCAATATTTACACTAGTAGCAATGTACACAGGATTCAAATTTTGCGGAGTATTAGGATTATTTGTAGGTCCTATTATACTAATAGTATTAAAAAATATTTTTGAAAACAGAATAGATAAAGGATTAGTAAAATCAATAATAGAATGAAAATAGTATGAAATAACACTAGAGAAGCGGAAAGGGTTGTCAAAAAGAACCGTCCCCATTGACACCCATTGACAAAGTTCCATTTGAGCAACTACTTGCTGAAGATATTATAAAGGAATTAGAAGAAGAATATTTAAACTAAAAAAAAGAAACCTCTTGCGAGGGAAAGAAATGTTTTTCTTTTTAGACTAGGAATCAAAGAACAGTGTCGTTGTCTTTGAGAGGCATAAACTGATCGAACTTGGTTCTTACAACCGCATTCCATCCATTGCCTTCCATATTAGAAATGAGGATTCTGTAGTTGCTGTCATTGCCGAAAACGGCTTTTACCTGTTCCAGAGTCATCTTTTCGCCCTGATAATACCAGCCGGACACATTCTTTCTGTCTCCTGTGAGAGTTTGGCCGTCGATAACGGTTACGGTTCTGTCGAAGAAACAAAATCCGAAACAATTATCGGGCAACTCAACTTTCTTAACATCACGCTCAGCAATCTCTTCAACAGAAGCTTCGCTGACAAAAAGTCCCGGATACAGAAATTCTACATAGTGCTTTAACATAGATGTTCTCCTAATCTTTTAGCTCATTACTAGAATACCAGTACTGATTACTAAAATGGTACATTTATTATATTTCGCTGTACCCACGAATATTAATTATGTTATACTACAAATCAACATAAAAAGCAATAGGGGGGGGACGGTCCTGATTGACAACTCTTGCAAACTCTAAACATACAGAGTAAGTCATAATAAAATATAGTAAAAGTGCACGTTCTTACTATATTTTATTATGACTGTACCCTTAAAGACTCTCAGTCTTAACATAACTAGAATCAGGAGGATAAACATAAGGATTTTCTGGACAATCTGTTTTATTTATCTTTGTTATTTTCAACACAGGAATTTCAGAATGATAATATCCTTTTGTAATAGTACCTTCAATTTCCACCCAAGTTCCATCAGCATAAGTAGATGAGTTATCTAAATCACATAAAAAACCAACAACAACAGTTTGGGCTTGCGTATCAGAAACTCTCGATACAATCATTTCTCGTCCTAACACAAATTGATTTCCATTAAAGTCGTACAGCCTATATACAAATCCAGTAAATTTTATTTTTTTCCCTAAATAAGCATCTATATTTTCATGGCAAGTTTTCAAAATATTAGTGTAATTATTAGCCGAAATCTCTGTAACATCCGAAGTTTTTATGTCATCATTAACAAAATTAGCTTTTGAACTATTAGCCAATGTATAAATTCCAAATATTATAGAAAGAATAACAACAGTAGCTAAAATCCATATAATCATTTTTTTTAATTTTGATTTATTTAGACTCAAATTACAAATAAACATATATTAGTTACCTCTTTCAAATTAACTTTTAATAAATTTTATGTTTTATATAAAAAAAATATGATTTTTGTTGCGTAAAAATATTTTTAGTGATATAGTACAGGAAGATAAAAAAACTTAATACACACAAGACAGAAAAGGAGAAAAAGTAATGGGTATAATCAAAAAATTATTTAATTATAGTGAAAAAGAAGTAAAAAGAGTTATGCCATTGGTAGAAAAAATAAATGGTTTAGAAAGCTCTATGAAAGAATTGACAGATGCAGAATTACAAAATAAGACAACAGAATTTAAAGAAAGATTAAGTAATGGAGAAACTCTAGATGATTTATTACCAGAAGCTTTTGCTGTTGTAAGAGAAGCTGCTGTTAGAGTTTTAGGTATGAGACCTTTTGATGTACAATTAATAGGTGGTATCATACTTCATCAAGGTAGAATCGCCGAAATGAAAACTGGTGAAGGAAAAACATTAGTTGCAACATTACCAGCATATTTAAATGCTTTAACAGGTGAGGGTGTTCATGTAATTACAGTTAATGATTACTTAGCTAAATATCAAGGAGAAATGATGGGAAACCTATATAAATTCCTTGGAATGACAGTTGGTATAATTGTAAATGAAATGAAACCAAATGAAAAGAAAGAAGCATACGCTTGTGACATAACATATGGAACAAATAATGAATATGGATTTGATTATCTAAGAGATAACATGGTTATATACAAAGACCAATTAGTTCAAAGAAAACTAAAATATGCTATTGTCGATGAAATCGATAGTATTTTAATAGATGAGGCTCGTACACCACTTATTATATCTGGTAGAGCAAATAAATCTTCAAACTTGTATTCTAAAGCAGATTCTTTTGTTAGAAAATTAACACCAAAAGTTATAGTAGAAGAAGATGTTAAAAATGTTGAACAAGCAGAAGATAATGAAAAATATGATTATATAGTAGATTTAAAGGCAAAATCTGCAACATTAACAGATAAAGGTGTTAAAAAAGCTGAAGAAGAATTTGGATTAGAAAACTTCAATGACTTAGAAAACTCAGAGCTTGTACACAATGTAAACCAAGCATTAAAAGCTCATGGTGTTATGAAAAAAGACATAGATTATATCGTAAAAAATGGAGAAGTTTTAATTGTTGATGAATTTACAGGTCGTATTATGTATGGAAGAAGATACAACAATGGATTACACCAAGCAATTGAAGCTAAAGAGCATGTTAAAATTGCTGATGAATCTAAAACTCTTGCTACAATTACATTCCAAAATTACTTTAGAATGTATGAAAAATTATCTGGTATGACAGGTACAGCAAAAACAGAAGATGCTGAATTCCAAGAAATATATAAATTAGATGTTATTGAAATACCTACAAATAAACCAATGATTAGAAAAGATCACAATGATGTTATTTATAAAAATGAAGCTGGAAAATTTAGAGCAGTTGTTAAAGAAGTTAAAGAAAGTCATGCTAAAGGTCAACCAGTATTAATTGGTACAGTATCAATTGAAAAATCTGAAAAATTAAGTAAAATGCTTCAAAAAGAAGGAATTAAACATGAAGTATTAAATGCTAAACAACACGAAAAAGAAGCTGAAATAATTGCTCAAGCTGGTAAATATGGTGCTGTTACAATAGCTACAAACATGGCTGGTCGTGGTACTGATATTATGCTTGGAGGAAATAGTGAATATTTAGCAAAACAACAATTAAGAATGGAAAAATATACACCTGAACAGGTTGAAGAAGCTACAACATATTATGAAACAGATGATGAGCAAATAAAAAAAGAAAGAGCTCATTATAAAGAATTAAAAGACAAATTCGAAGAAAAAATTAAAGAAGAAAAAACTAAAGTTGTTGAAGCTGGTGGATTAAAAATAATAGGTACTGAAAGACATGAATCTCGTAGAATTGATAACCAGTTACGTGGACGTAGTGGTCGTCAAGGAGATCCAGGTGAATCAAGATTCTATATAGCTCTAGATGATGATTTAATGAAAATTTTCGGTGGAGATAGAATAGTAAAAGTATATGAAAGACTTGGTGCAGATGAAGATATGCCAATCAACTCAAAAATGATTTCTAATGCTGTTGAATCAGCTCAAAAGAAAGTTGAAGGTAAAAACTTTAGCATAAGAAAACATGTACTTCAATATGACGATGTTATGAATTCTCAAAGAGAAATTATATATGCTCAAAGAAAACAAGTTCTTGATGGAGATAACCTAAAAGATAATGTATTACACATGATTGATGATTCTATTGAAAGAATGGTCAATGGATATGTTGACATGGACGGTGTTATTAATACTGAATCTTTAAAACAAGATATTGAAACATCATTTGGAATAGAAGATGTAGCAACTTTAAAAGATGAAAATGCAACAGCTGAAGATGTAATAAATGAACTAAAAGAAAGAACTCATGAAATTTATGAAAATAAAGAAAATGAATTTGGTTCAGAAAATATGAGAGAGCTTGAAAGAGTTGTAATGTTAAAAGTTGTTGATCAAAAATGGATGGATCATATCGATGATATGGATGAATTAAAAAATGGTATTGGTCTTCGTGCATATGGTCAAAAAGATCCAGTTGTTCAATATAGACTTGAAGGTGCTGATATGTTCGATGATATGATTGAAGCATTAAAAGATGATGTTGCTAAAATAATGTTAAACATCCAAAAGAAAGAAGAGAATGTTAAGAGAACAGAAACAGCCGAAATAACAGGAGCTGGACTAGAAGATACAGCAATAAACCTAGTTGATGGAACAGTTAAACCAAAAGAAGGCGGACTTAACAAAACTGTAGTTAATACAGAGCCAAAAGTAGGTAGAAATGATCCATGTCCATGTGGAAGTGGTAAGAAATATAAGAATTGCTGTGGGAAAAACCAGTAATATCAACACTTTCAGCGATTGCATAAAATTGAAAAATCACTAAAATATAGCAAAATGTTCGCAATTTGTTCGCAATCATATAAAAATGTTCACAAAAAACTTTGAACCCCTTTTATATCAGTAGAAAGCTCCTTGCGAACAAATTATGAATATTATAAATTAAATGTCAGTATTTCGATCGGTACTGGCATTTTTATTGTATACGTTTCATTTTACTAAAATATTTAGTAAAGGAGCGATTAAAATGGTTAATGTAAGAAAAAGGGGTAAGGTGTTTCAATATCAATTTGAAATTGCACCTGTTGATGGAGTTAGAAAGTACATCAACAAATCAGGCTTTAAAACGAAAGCAGAAGCAGAGAAGGCAGGCATAATTGCGTATAACGAATATACGCAAACAGGACATAATTTTATGCCAAATACAATGTCTTATTCAGATTATTTGGATTATTGGCTTAAAGAGCATTGTCAGATTAATTTGAAGTATCATACGATACAGGCGTATTCAAATATTATAAAAAACCATATCAAACCAAGATTGGGATTTTATAGGTTATCACAAATAACAACAGCAACACTTCAAGAATTTTTAAATAATTTATATGTAGAAAAGGCTTTTTCAAAAAACTTTATGAAAAATATTTTAAAGGTATTAAAAACATCTTTTGCTTATGCAACTGATGTAGTAGGTTTTGTAAAAGAAAATCCTGCTATAAAAGTTAAAATACCAAGATATGATGTACCAGAAGAAGATCCTGCTCATATATTTAGTAAAGAAGAAATTCAAATGATTCTTGAAAGATTTGAAAATAATCACGCATTTTATTATGCAATACTAACAGCTTATTACACAGGTTTAAGAGTTTCAGAAGTATTTGGACTAACCTGGAATGATATAGATTTAGAAAATAAGACATTAACAGTTAATAAGAATATTTTGAAAAAGAATCAAAACGGAGCTACACACGGAAGACATATAAGTGTAAGGTATCTTAAAATAAAATAAGGAGTTTAGATCTAAATTGAATGAGAAGAAGAAAATAAGCGAGTATTATAGAAATAATGAATTAAATTTAGAAATAGTAATAGATGAATATAGTGGATATGTGTATAAAATTATTGAAAATATGGCTATACAATATTTATCAAAAGAAGATATTGAAGAAATAATATCAGATACATTTGTTGTATTATGGAAAAATAGAAATAAGCTTGATAAAAGCAAAGAATTAAGTCCTTATATTGCAGGAATTACTAGAAATTTAGTAAAGGAAAAAAGTAGAGTAATAAATATTCATAATGATATTTCAGATTATGAGAATATTATTCAAGATTTCTTTAAAATAGATATGATTTGTGAGCAAAGAGAAAAGATTTCTATTATAGATAAAACTGTAAAGGAAATGAAAGAAAGTGATATTGAAATATTTGAATTATACTATTATTCATCAATGACATATAGTGAAATATCTAATATTTTAAATATTTCTGAATTTAGCATTAAATCGAAACTGTTTAGAATCAGAAGAAAAATTAGAAAAGAATTAATAAAAGGAGGGTATAGTGATGAATAATAAAGATACAGAAAAGATATATAATGACGTAAAACGAAAGATTTCTATATCCAACTTTGTTGAGGAGGAGAATGAAGTTATGGTAAAAAATAAACATTCAATTTTTAAAAGTATAGCAGTTGCTTGCTGTATGGTCTTATCAATAACAGGTGTAGTTTTTGCAAAGAATATTGGGAATTTTATAAATAATTTATTTGGATATAATGCAAGTGATGGAGTTCAAACAGCAATTGATAAAGGATATATAAAAGAAGTTGAACCTACATATATAGAATCAGATGGAATAGAGTTTTCAGTAGATTCATTTTTAATAGACGATTATAATTTTGATATGAATTTAAAAATAAAATTATCTGATAAATATAATGTTAAAGAAATGCAAAGACTTAAGCCTTTGGATATGAAAGTTATAGATGAAAATAATGAAATAGTATTTTTAACACACGAGGAAGAAACAAGAATTGCTGAAGAAAATAAAACAGCAGGAACACCAAATTTCCACCCTTTATTTTGGGGAGGATATAGTATGAATGGAGATATTATAAGTGAAAATGAGATAATGCTTCATTTAACTGCCTATGGTTCAGAAGAACATAAAATACCTAAATCAAAAAAACTATATGTAACATTTACTAAAGTTATAAATATGATAAGTTTGGAAGAAAGTAAAAATAATATATATGTAGGAGATTGGAAATTTGAATTAGAAGTTCCTGAAGAAATGTATAATAGAGAAAACATAATTTATAAATTTAAAAGCTGTAATGACGAAAACACTAAAGTTGGATATGCTATCTTATCAAATACTGCTTTTAAAATAGAAATACCTGAAACAACAACTAATAAAGTAGACTATGAATTATTACATTCTAATTCTCCAAAAAGCATTTATGACAAAATTGCACTTGGTAAAGAATATGTTGAAACATCTGATGGAAAGAGATTTGAACCTGCAAGAAGAAGTGATGGAGATGGAGGATATAGTTTACCTGCAGAATCAAATAAAATTATTAATTATTCACAAACATTTAATTTAACAAAATTTGACGCTACAGATGAATTAAAAGTCCATATTTTTACAAATAAAGGCGAAGAAATAATAATAGAATATGAGAGAAGTAAATAATAAAATTAAAGGTTAGATGTAAAAGTCTAATCTTTATTTTTTTTACAAAATATGTTATATATATAATAAAGGAGCAAGAAATGAACAGAATTAATGAGAAAGAATTGAAACAACTATTTACAGAATTAAAAAGTAGCAACAACAAAGTAGCATTTGAAACACTATATAAGCAGTATAATAAACTTGTTTATAGAATTGCTTTCACAATATTAAAAAGCAAAGAGAATTCAGAAGATATTGTGCAAGCAGTCTTTTCTAAGATTTATTCATTGCCAAAGGATAAACTTCCTATTGATAATATTGCTACCTGGATTTATTCTGTAGCAAAAAATGAAGCTATATCTTTATTTAGAAAGAGAAAAAATACAATTGATTTAGACTGTATGTATGAAATAGCAGATTCTGATGATGAAATAAATAGAATAGTTGATCAAGATAGATATAACAGAATATTAAGCAAGTTAAATGATAAAGAAAAAGAAGTTGTTTCTTTAAAGATATTAACTAATTTAACATTTGATGAGATTGCAAAATTATTAGACGAACCTGCAGGAACTGTTAAATGGAGATATTATAAATCAATTCATACATTAAAATTATTAATAAGTAATTTAGGAATGTTTATTGTAACATTAGTAATAGGTTTAAAAACAATGTTTATTACAAAAGATGGAGTAAACATTGAGCAAAGTAATACTATAGAGAAAGCAGATAATACAAAAAACGAACAGGAAGAAAGTCGAGTTATAACAGAATCAACAAAGCAAGATATAAATAAAAGCATTAATCAAGAAGAACAAGATACAGTAAAAAATACAACAAATCAATCAAATGAAACAAAAGAAGAAACACAAGTACCAGTTAATGAACATGCAACAAATATAAATAATTACAGTATTGGTATATTAGCTGTTTCAAGCGTATTTTTAATATTAACTATAATTTTTTTAATAAATTTTATAAAATACCAACTAAAACGAAAAGTAAAAGCGTCTAAATAGTAGAATGATTTTTTAGGAGGTACAAATGAGCAAGAAAATTTTAAAAATAGTAGGAATAGTAATAATTGTAATTTTGATTATGTTAGGAATATTTTATTTGATTGATTTAGATAGAATGAAAAACAATAAGAAAGTTTTATTTAGCACTTGGGGATTAGATTATGCAAATCCAGAAAATAGTTTTGTGGAAAATTATACAGAAAATGAAGCACAAACAAATACAATAGCAAACAATATAGATTATAGTAATGAAAAACTAAAAATTGAAGACTTGCCAGAAGATTATAACTATATTCAAGCAATACAAGATAAATGTATAATATCTTCTCAAGGTTTTAAAGTATTTAATAAAGATGAACTAGATATATTTTTAAATAAAGTAAATAATAACGAACCATATTCTATAAGAACTATAAATTATACAGTTGAAGGCGATATGATGATTACTGATGTGAATTTTGAGGGGAATAACGTATTTTCGACTTGTTGTGATTGGACCAGAGATGAATTTTCAAGTAAAGAAGATAGAACATATAGATATGGAAAATTTTCTAAACTTGTAACAGAGCAAGCGAATGAAATGACATATATTTTATTACAAAATAAAATAGAGGGCGATTTAGAAGAAGTTACTATTACATACTATAAAGACAATGCTAAAAGTATAAATAATTATGAATTTAAGTATTTATTAAATGTTAATAAAAGTAAGAAAACTGAACTATATAAAGTTACACAAGGAGAACTTGCAAAAAAATATAACTATGATATTTACTATTATGGATTAGAAAATGTAAAAATTAAAATTGATAATACAGAAATAGATTTAAAAGAAGCATTATTAAACAATAAAGTAACAATGGAGCAAATCATTGAACAAGCTGAAGCAGACAAAGAAAATGAAGTTATAAATGCAGATATGTATAAAGAAGGTGGAACAATGATTTATTGGTATGGAACATATACGATAATAAAAAGCCATTCTTTAGATGGTAATAGGGACGTATATATAGGATTACCTGAAATGACGTTAAATAGTGTTAGGTAGGAAAGAGAGGATATATATGAAAAAATTAATATTAATAATAGTAAGTATTATAATTTTAATAATATTAGGAGTATTTACATATTCACAAATAACTAAAAAGACGGAAATAGAAGAACCTAATAAGCCAACATCAAGTAGTAAAACATCATTATCTAGCACGGAGGGAATTACAACTGTATTAACATTAGATGATGAAATAACTGATAATACAATTTGGTGTGGTACATTTCAATTGATTTGGAATGATTTAAAAAATGATTTAGCAAAACAAGATATAGTATTCAATCCACAATTAAAGGTTGTAGAAAATCTTAACAAAGAAACATTTACAACTAAAGAATTGTCAGAAGAATCTTATTATAAAAAGATAGGAACACCATCACTTAAATTAAAAGAAGAAATAGAAAAAGCAATAAAAGATAAATTCAATGAAACGAGTGATATACTTGATGATTTTGATTGGGAAAATAGAGATCCATTAGACTTCTTTTTATATGTAATGCTAAAAAAAGATTTTCAATTTGAAAAAGCATTTGAAGAATTAGAAAATGGTAAATTTGGAAATTATGATGATGTAAAATATTTCGGAATTAAAAGTGATGAATCAGGAGAGTTAAGACAGCAAGTAGATGTTTTATATTATAAGTCGAAAGACGATTTTGCTATAAAATTAAGAACTAAACAAGAAGATGAAGTAATTCTTTGTAAAAATCCAGAAGGAAAGACGTTTGGAGAAATCTATAATAATATATTAGAAAAAACAGAAGTTAAAGTTTATAATATGCCTAATAATCAAGATAATTATGAATCTGTAAAATTGTATGGAGAACTAAAAGAAGGAGAAATATTAAAAGTTCCAAATATAAAACTTAAAGAAAAAAATGAAATAACAGAAATAGAGGACAAAAAGTTTTTATTCTCAAATGGAGAAGTCTACTCAATTGAAAAAGCACTACAAACTATAGAATTTGAATTAGATAGGACAGGTGGAAAAATTAAAAGTGAAGCAGGAATGATGGTTAAAAATGAATCAGTAGCGATTATGGACGAAATTAGAGAATTTTCTATTGATGATACATTTGCTATATTCTTAATAGAAAAGGGAAAAGATAAACCATACTTTGCAGGAAAAATTAATGATATAACAAAATTTCAATAATATATAAATTAGAAGGAAGGTTAGTGTATGCTAACCTTTTTTTGAGCTTAAAAATGTGTTATAATATGAAATGCAACCGAAAATTGACAAAAAACAACCGAAAATTGGTAGTATGCAACCAGTAGAATAGATATAATTTGAAGCAAGAAAGGAGGAATTTGAGATGAAGTTATCAGATAATATTAAATTTATTAGAAAAGAGAATAACTTATCACAAGAACAACTTGCAGAACAATTAGGAGTATCAAGACAAGCTGTTTCAAAATGGGAATCTGGTCAAAGTTATCCAGAAATGGATAAAGTCCTATTAATATGTAAGCTGTATAATTACAATATTGATGAGCTTATGAATGAAAATGTCAAGGAGGTTAGTGAAACAAATCAGTCCAAAATTAACATTAATAAATATATAGATGATTTCTTTGAATTTATTACAAAAACAGTTGATATGCTAAGTAGTATGAAATTTAAACAAAAAATGAAATGTTTTATGGAACAAGTAATAATTGCAATCTTTCTAGTTTGTATATTTGCTGTAATAGGAATAATAGGATCTGAAATTTTAGGAGGATTAATAGGTAGATTACCAAATAATGTGTATTATACTATTAGAAGTATTTTTGCTTCAATTTATATGGTTTTAGCTTTTATTATTGGTATTACTGTTTTATTACATATTTTCAAAGTAAGATATTTAGATTATTATGAGATAGTAAGAGAAGATGATATAAAAGAAAGTGATGAAAAGATAGAAGATTCTCATTCTGTAAAATTAGAGAGTGAAGATAGTAAAAAAATAGTATTAGAAAAAAGGAAAGAAAAGATTATTATAAGAGATCCAGAACATTCACAATCTAAATTTCTAACAGGAATTATAAAAGTTGTTTTATTGTGCATTAAGATTATGGCAATATTCTTTGGAATTGGATTTGCATTTTCTTTTGTAGGATTAGTAGCATTGTTAGTATTAAGCTTTTTATTTGTAAAAACAGGTCTAGTTTTCTTTGGTAGTCTATTAGGAATAATTTCTGCATTGATAATTAATTTTGTGATATTACAAATAATATATAACTTTATTGTAAGTAAGAAAAACCATAAAACACGAATTGCAATTTTGCTAATAAGTTCGTTAGTATTAGCAGGATTAAGTATCGGAATGATATTTATTGGAGCAACTTCATTTAATGTTGTAGAAGAAGATAATATCGAAGCTGAAGATGAATATAATATTCAAATGACAGATAACTTATCAATTGGTGGTTAGGATAGAAATATCGAATATGTTGAAAGTGATTTAAGTGATGTAAAAATAGTTGTAAAACATTCAAAACGCTATAAGACATCTTTAGAAAATGAAAATGATATTATATATGTTTTTTCTTATACAGATGATATAGACTTTATGAATATGATTCGTGATATTATTAAAGATATTAATAATAAAGAAATAAAAAGTTATAATTATGATAACCTTATAACAGTCTATACTTCAAAAGAAAATATTGAAAAAATGAAACAAAACAAGCAAATACAATATGAGAGATCAAGAGATAGTGAAATTGAAAACTTAAATAATGAAAACACAAAATTAGAAAACAAGATATTAGAATTAGAAAATAAACTAGAAGATCAAGAATCTACTCTTGAAGAGCAAAAATTGGAATTGGAAGAAAAGAAAAGTGAAATTAAAAGTTTGCAAGAAGAATTTAATAGTATTAATGAATAGTAATAAATGAAAAAGGTTAGAGAAATCTAATCTTTTTCAACTTTTTTAATCTTTCCTTGAAGAATCTGGAAATATATTGTATAATATTATGAGGAGTGGTTGTAATGCTAGCAATATTAGAAGATAATATAGATGTACTTAAATTAAATGCAGATATAGTTGAAGTATTAAAAAAGAAAAAAATAATTCAAGTAAAACAATTAGCAAATCAAAGTAAAACAAAATTAAAAGACATAGGTCTATTAGGTTATCAAATATCTGAAATTGAAGTTAAACTTCAGTTAGAGGGATTAGATTTAAAAGGAAATTATTGATATGAAAGTGTTAAAGAGGATATTTATTGCAATTGTAATAATCTTTATAATATTAGTCATTGCATTTAGTGGAATATTGATTTTTCAAAAATATAAAAAAGTATATTCTGCAAAAGATTTTGGTATTGAGACAATAATAAGTAAAACAGATTATGATAATGACGGTATTGATGATTATACAGATATATTGCAAGGAGCAAGAATTGAAGCAGAAAATAAACCTACATATAAAAGTGCATATTATTCAGGAGGTTATCCACCAAAAAGTGAAGGAGTATGCACAGATGTAATATGGAGAGCTATGAAAAATGCAGGATATTCTTTAAAAGATATGGTAGATGAAGATATTAAGAGTAATACAGACAAATATCCAAGAGTTGAAGGAAATCCAGATCCTAATATTGATTTTAGAAGAGTACCAAATTTAAAAGTATATTTTGAAAGAAATCAAATTAGCTTAACAACTGATTTAAGTAAAATTGAAGAATGGCAACCAGGAGATATAGTTATTTTTGGAACTAGCCATATAGGTATAATTTCAGATAAGAGAAATAAAAAGGGAATACCATATTTAATACATAATGGGGGACAACCATTAAGAGAAGAAGATATTTTAGAATTATATAATCAATACGAAAATATTTCAGGACATTTTAGGATAAAAGATACAAATTGAAATATATTTGTATTTTTTTCAATACTAATATACTACAAATAGGAGTACAAGTATTATAATGAGTGCTAAAGAATTAAAAGTAAAGGTAAAAAATTATTTTGATAAAAAGATGAATGAAGAATTTCAAAGAATGTTTGGAGAACCACAATATAATCTCTCGGAAGAAGATGTAAGAAAGCTATTATATTTCATAAAATTTTCAGATGAAATTATTAGTGAATATGGTAGCCTAGAAAGATGGGAGAAGGTTTTAAATAAAAGTGGATTAAAACCTTATTTGTATTATGATTTTAAGGAGTTAATAAAAGAATGAAATATCACGCCAAAAAAGAAACAATTGATACAATGACAAAATATGAAAGGCTATCTATTGAAAAATTAAGAAAAATATCAATACTTAAAAATTTGCCACTTAAAGAGTGGACGAACTTAGAATTAGAAGATTTAATTTATGAGTATGAAATATATTATATATTTACAAGAGTAAAAGAAGTTCCAGTCAGTATACACGAATTTTTACATAAAGGTCTATATGAACATTTTTCAATGTATGAAAACTTAAAATCAGTAGAATTGAATCCAAAAATAATTAAATTTAAAAAAGTTAAATCTATAAAATTGAAGAAAAATTAATTCTTAAAGAGTAGTTTAAACTATTCTTTTTTATTTACATAACTTTTTGCAAAAAGTTTGCAAAATCCTGCAGTATACTTTTTAAATATGATGTGTTAAAGTATGATTAAACCAAAAAACCAAAAAAACTAATTATATATAAATTATAGCTCTAGCTTGTTCTCCAATATGGAGGTTAATAAGCTAATGAATGAAAAAATAATTTATTCAGTTAGAGAAGTAGCTGAAATTTTACATTCAAGTCCTAATTATATCTATGCTTTAATTGAAAAAGGATATTTACCTGCAATAAAATTAGGCAGTTTTAAAGTTATAAAATCTACCCTTGAAAAATTTTTGATTGAAAACGAAGGTAATGACTTGTCAGATATTAATAACATTAAAAAGATAAGATCTATTTCAGACAATGGAGATTCAAAATAATGGGACAAGTTAATATAAAAAAAGGGGAAATGTTTATCAATACCAATTTGAGATTGCAAAAGTCAATGGTAAGAGAAAATATATAAATAAATCAGGCTTTAAAACAAAAAATGAAGCAATTGAAGCTGGTAACAAAGCATATACAGAATATCTTAATGCAGGTGTTCCATTTAAAGAATGTTCTATTTCATATAGTGATTATTTAGATTATTGGCTTGAACATTATTGCAAAACTAATTTGAAATATAACACTATTGAAGCATATAAAACTCTTATAAACAAATATATTAGACCTGAATTAGGCAAGTATAGAATGTCTACATTAACGAGTGTTACTTTAAATAATTTTATTATAAAAATGTGCAATAAATATGATTTCTCTAAATCTTATTTTAGTAATATGCTAAAAGTTGTTAAAGGTTCGTTTAGAGAAGCTTGTGATGTATATGGATTTCTTAAATACAATCCTACATTGACATTAAGATTGCCGAAAATGGATAGAGTAGAAGAAGATGTAAAACACCTATATACACAAGAAGAAATAGACAAAATTTTAAATAGATTTTCTAACAACGATATATTTACTTGTGCATTTTTAACTTCTTGTTTTACAGGAATGAGAACTGGAGAAGTTTGTGCTTTATCCTGGAATGATATTGATTTAAAAGAAGGGATAATATATGTAAAACATAATGTTTATGACAAGCCAAAAGATGAAAAAGGTAGATGGTATATAGGAGGAACAAAAACACCTACAGGAACAAGAAAAATATATATTTGTCAAACGTTATTAAATGCTTTAAAAAACTATAAGAAAAAGCAAACACATTTAAAATATCTATATGGAAGTAATTATAAATATTATCATTTAGAAGATGTGAAAAATGAATATGGTAAAGTAGTTGAACAAAGAATTGTAGCAAATGAAAATAATGTTTTGACATTTGATACAGTAAATCTTGTTTTTACAAGAGAAGATGGGATGTATGTAGGAACAAATCTAACAAAATATCCATTTAAGATTATTCACGAAGAATTAGGAATAAAAAAATGTAGATTTTATGATTTGAGAGGTAGTTATGCTACACGAATCTTAACCAATGGAGTTGAAATTAGAGATGTAGCTGATATTTTAGGGCATAGAAATATAGAAACAACAGAAAATTACTATATTTCAAGTACGGAAGATTCAAGAAAAAGAGCAAATAGTGTATTTGAAGAAATTACACAATCAAGTATAATAAATGAAATAATTAAGTACAAAGTATAAAGGGATTTTTTTAAATTCCTTTATTTTTGTTGACCATTTTTTTGAAATATTATATAATATGAATGGTACTTTAAAAATTTTATATTTATCAAGTCCAAGAACCATTTATTAGTAAGATGAAATATTGCGAACAATGTTCACAAATTGTTCGCAGGAGATAAATACTGATAATAAAATAAATACTATATATACTATATATATAAATTGTTACTTGTCCGTGAAAGCCTTGAAATACAAATAATACAATAAATACTATATATACTATATATATTAGAAGGGACAGAACATGTGGAAGTGGAAAGAAATACAAGAACTGTTGTGGTAAAAATCAGTAATATCAAGGGCTACAGGTCAAAAACTAATATAATAGCATTGATATTGTTAAATTATAGTTTCGATGATAATTAAAGGGTTAAGCATTATATATGTTTAGCTCTTTTTATATCATTACAAAAAATAATAAATTGGGAGAATAAAAATATTATGATGATAGCAATAATTGTGGGAACAATTTTAATTTCGTTTTTCATGTGGCTTCAATATTCAAAATTAAAGTGTACTAAAAAAATAAATGCAACATACCTAAAATTTAATATTTATAATCACCATGGTATGTTTTCTAGTAAATATATACCTGTTTTTAAATACAATTTTAAGGGCAATGAATATGAAAATCAGGCTCAACAATCGTTTTCTAAAAAATTCACTAAAAATTTTGTAGTTGGTGAAAAATATACTATATTAATAAATGAAAAGAATCCAAAAAAATTCATAATAAATAAAAAAGTAAAAATTGATGAAATGTTGATATTATTAATTGGCTTATTTTTGCTTCTTAGTGGAATATTATATGCTCTTATATCATAAAAAACATATGTTATATATAGAAGTTTATAATATTTAAAGTATATAAAAGATAAATAACAAATATAAAAAGTAAGTAATGAATAAAAAAATTGATAGTTACTTGAATAATGTAGAAAGCTCACGGATATTGTAAATATCCATGAGCTTTCTTTTGCTCTACAAGAAGAAAATATTTACTTCAAAAAGTGAAATATTCCCCATACTTCTCTCTTATCAAGATTGATAGCCGAAACTAAAATCTCAATAAAAATTATCAAACCATAAAGGCTAGATAAAATGTTGAGAATTGTAGAAAAAATGTTTCCACCAATAAATGCACATAAAAATCCAACAATAGCACTGACGATTACTGAGGAAATTAAGGCATTTACAGATTGGCGGATGTAATATCTAGCTTCATTGGATTTATCACCGCATAAAAGTGCAATGATAATTCCAATTATACCGAAGCATGATACTACGGCGGTGGGTTTAGTTCCCATGTGTGACCTCCTTGCCACATAGTGGCGGTCGTAGCGGATGCCAATTGGCATATGCGCAGTCGAATTACTAATCGCATATTTATATTATACCAGCATATTAACATAATGTCAATTAGTGACATAATATAATTGTATTTAATTCACTATTGATGAAAAAATAAAAATAATATAAAAAAGCTCTTGACATTTTTGGAAAAACATGGTATTATGTTAACATAATACTTAAAGGAGTGATGTACAAAAAAATCTCATCAATTTCTTTTTTCCCAACTTCATCAGAAGATGGTTACTATATATAGTCTAAAAACGAAGAGGTGAAAAAGATTATGTCATATACTTTTGACAGAATCAAACAGAAAGTGGAGGAATCTACTGAGCTTCTTGATGCAAAAAAGGTAGATATCGGTTTTTGTTACTGCCATACTAAGGTGGGTTATCGGACTGATATTAACTTTATTTGCCACAAGGAAAATGGTTTTTTCACGAAAGTGAGAAGAACTAATGTAATTGCTCAGGCAGATCGGTTTCTCATTGGCGAGCCCAGAGAAGGGTGCATGACATTTGTAAAAACTATGTCCAATAGCTTATATATCACTATGATGAGCGATTGCACGAAGTTTATTACAATGGCATATGCAAAAGCAGTACCTACAGAAAATAACAAGTATACACTGACTGCGTTCCTGAATATTTGGAATTTTAGAGGTGTTGTTGTTTCGGCGGAGTCAAAGGAAATTGAGGTAGAAGTCAAGGAAACATTGAGGATTTCCGATAATGTTTTCGTGATCAACACCTCCGACGATGAGGTCTTCTTGGTAAAAATCGTTGAAGAATAATATCTAAAATGTATTTTTTCTAGGAAGAAGAGCGAAAGGCAGATTGCTTACAGCATCTGCCTTTGCTCTTGTTTAAAGTAAAAGACCAACATATTTTATGTTGGTCTTTTACTTTAAACTTTATACTTCAACTACAGAAATTTTTCTAAGATGTTTGTTATATATCCGCTTCTTATAATATTTTGAAGTATTTTTATAATAATTTTAACATTAAAGAAATTTAATGTTAGTATTGAATTTAAATGTGTCGTATGATACACTAAAAACATCGAAAGGATGTGTTTAAATGATTGAGTTAGAAGAAAATGCTAGAGCATTACAAACAATAAAATCTAAACTAGAAAGTATAGGTGAATCTCTTTGACATACCAAAATTGGAGCAAGATTTAAAAACATTAGAAAGTAAAACTCTTGAAGACGGATTTTGGAATGATAGTAAAAAATCAGGTAAGGTATTACAAGAGATTAAAGTAATAAAAAATAAAAAAGACAAATATTTGAAATTTGAATCAGAGCTATCTAATTTAGAAGAAATGAATGAATTATTACAATTAGAAGATGATGAGGCTCTTGTAAAGGAATTATTAAAAAATACATCAAATATTCAAAAAGAGATTGAAAATTTAGAAATTGAAACATTGCTTTCTGGCAAATATGATATAAATAATGCAATAGTCACAATTCACCCTGGTGCGGGAGGAACTGAGTCTCAGGACTGGGCTGAAATGTTATATAGAATGTATACGAGATGGGCAAATGCTAACAACTATTCTGTTAAAGAGCTTGATTATTTGGATGGTGACGAAGCAGGCCTTAAAAGTGTTACTTTTTTAATTTCAGGTGATTATGCATATGGATATATGAAATGTGAAAAAGGAGTACACAGACTTGTTAGAATATCTCCATTTGATGCGGGTGGAAGAAGACATACTTCATTTGCTTCTGTAGAAGTATTGCCAGAGATAACTGAAGATATTGAAATTGATATAAATCCAGACGATTTGAGAATAGATACTTACAGAGCATCTGGAGCAGGAGGTCAGCACATAAATAAGACTTCATCTGCAGTAAGAATAACACATATTCCGACAAATACAGTTGTAGCATGCCAAACAGAAAGGTCTCAAATTCAAAATAGAGAGACAGCAATGAAAATGTTAAAATCGAAATTATTAAATCTAAAGGAACAAGAGCAAAAAGAAAAGATAGAAGACTTAAAAGGTGAGCAAAAAGATATAGCATGGGGAAGTCAAATACGTTCATATGTTTTTTGTCCATATACATTAGTAAAAGACCATAGAACCAATTATGAAGTTGGAAATGTTCAAGCTGTTATGGATGGTGATTTAAATGAATTTATGAAAAGTTATTTAAAATCAATTCAAAACGAAAAATAAACGAAGGAGAAAATTATGAGATTTAAAGAAATATTTTTGGAAAATAAAGATAGAAGATATTGTAATATAACTAAGGTAAAAAAAGAAAATATGACTTTAGTTATTGATCCTATAAGAAAAATAAAAGAAAATTGGATTGTATTGTTAGGTATATTAGTTGTAATAATAGGTTTCTTACTAATAAATTTTAACTCAAAAATCTTTTTAGTGTCATTGGCTTTAATTGCATTTTTAGTTGTAGTATATATTTTTGGAAATAAAGCAATATTGAAATGTGATAAAGATTTATTATATATTAAACAAGGATTTCAAGAAAATAAAATTCCATATTCCAAAATAAAAACAGTTTTTATAAGTAGAGCAGCTGAATTAATGCTTTTTATACCAACATATAGTTACAATATAATAATTAGATATGAAGATAATTTTTCGTTTATTCGTGAATTAAATTTTTCTTTAATGTGTGCTGACGAAGATGAAGTTAAAGAATTTATTGAAAACTTTGAAATTGAAAATAAAATCAATCAAAGAATTGTAAAATTTGAAAAAAGAAAGTTTATAGGAAAATTATTAACATTCATTATTACAATCATAGCAGTTGTTTTTATATTTATGTATGTTTATAGGTACATAAATTTCGACAATTTAATATAATATAGTATAGTCTACATAATAATGTAGACTAAATTTTTTATATAAAGGGTGCTTATTATGAATACTATAGTTTTAAAATTTGGAGGCACTTCTGTAGCAGACAATGAAAAAATAAATTTAGTTGCAAATAAAATAGCAACACTATATGATGAAGGATATAACATAGTAGTTGTTGTTTCAGCTCAAGGCAAAAAAACAGATCAATTATTACATGAAGCATGTGAGCTTGATAAAACACCAAATTCAAGAGAATTGGATGTTCTATTAAGTAGTGGGGAACAGGTATCAATTTCAAAATTGAGTATATTATTAAATAAATTAGGATATAAAGCTATATCTTTAACAGGATGGCAAGCAGGAATTTTTACAAATAATACAAACCAAAATGCTATAATAGAGCACATTGATACAAGTAGAATAAAAAATGAATTATCTCAAGGAAAAATAGTAATAATAGCAGGATTTCAAGGAATTAACTCAAATTCAGATATAACAACACTTGGAAGAGGAGGCTCTGATACAACAGCAATTTCAGTTGCAGCAGCATTAAATGCGCATGAATGCTATATTTATTCAGACGTAGAAGGTGTATTTACATCTGATCCCAAAAAAGTAGCAAATGCAAGAAAATTAAAAGAAATATCATATGACGAAATGCTAGATATATCAAATGAAGGTGCCAAGGTATTACACAACAGGTGTGTAGAAATTGGAAAAAAATTCAACATACCTATAATAGCTAAATCAACATTTAAAGAAGACGAAGGTACAGTAGTAAACAATAAAATAGAATCACAAACAATAAAAAGTTTAGTGAAGAATGATAATTTAATTACATTAAAAATAAAATCAGACTGCATAAATTACATGTCAACATACAATCTTTTTATAAAAAATGAAATAATGCCAATAGAATTTATACATGAATCTACAGGAATAAAAGGATTATTCAATTCAAGTGATTTAAACAAAATAAATAACCTAATAAATACTAATTTAAAAGGCTATGAAATTTTAATATACAACATTTCTAGAATATCAATAATAGGATACGGAATATCAAATGATACTCAAATAATAAAACAAATAACAAATATACTTATTACAATCAACCACCACGATATACAAAAAATAGATATCAACAACGGAAAAATCCGTATAACATTCAAAACAACTGTATCCAACTCAATATTAGAAAAATTGGGGACGGTACTTAAAATTTAATAAAGGGGACGGTCCTGATTTTTTTATCAGGACCGTCCCCTAAAATTTAAATTTATGTAATAAAAGATAATTTGACGAATATATTTTACAAAAGGAGAGTGGAAAAGCTATGAGTATTGAGGATAGAAAAAATATACCGCCTAAATCAAATATAATCCAAAATTTAATATTAGAAAGTAGAGAGAAATTAAATATTTCTGGGGCATTGGATGTGCTTTCATTTGATGACCAAATTGTAATTTTAGAAACACATTTAGGATTATTAACAGTAAAAGGTGAAGATTTAAGAATTAGTAAATTAAATATTGATTCTGAAGAAGTTATTGTAGATGGTAATATATCAAGTTTATGCTATAGTGACAAAGGCCTTGAGAAAAAAGAAAATAGTTTTCTAGGTAAAATTTTCAAATAAAAGAAAGGTAATAAATTAGTGAATGCACTATTGTTAAGTCAATTTAATACAGTATTTATATTTTTTCTGACAGGAATATGTATAGGATTATTATTTGATTTTTTTAGAATTCAACGTAAAGTTTTAAAGACATGTGATTTCATTACATATATACAAGATATTTTGTTTTGGATAGTTTCTGGCTTAATTATTATATTTGTTATTATGAAATATACCAATGGGGAAATAAGAATATATATGGTTTTAGGTATAATCCTAGGAATACTTATATATTTTCTTATTATTAGCAAATATATAATGAAGATATTTGTCTGTATTTTATCATTTTTATTAAATATTATTGGAAAATTATTATTTCCCATTAAAAAAATTTATAAAATAATAAAAAAAAGCTGGAAAAACAAGAATAATATGTTATAATATAAACATAAAAAAATTGTGATGGAGATTTTACGTATGAAAAAGAAATTAAGAATAAATAGATTTATTATAATAGCTGTTTTAATATATTTTATATATACATTATTTTCTCAACAGCAAACATTGAATTCTTATAAACAAGAAGCTTCCACATATAGTAATCAAATTGAAGAAGCTAACGAAAAAAATGATGAATTAAAAAATGTAAAAAATAACATCAACTCAACAGAATATATTGAAAACATGGCAAGAGAAAAACTTGGTATGTATTTACCAAACGAAAGAGTTTATATAGACATTACAAATTAAAATAGAGGCTTTAAATGCCTCTCTCTTTCTCATTATTATTTCAAAAAAGTTTAGTTCTTAATGAAAAGATTTTCAAAAAAAAAAATATATATTTAAAGGGGGCAAAAAATTATGGATTTTGAAAAATGCACTTTAGTAGAGCTACGTCAATTTGCCAAAGAAAAAGGTATAAAAAATGTATCTAAATTAAAAAAAGATGAATTAATTGCTATTCTTTCAGAAGAATCAAAGAGCGAAAATATTAAAAGTGAAAAAGAAAATGAGACAAGCACTGAAAAAAAAGTAGATATTGAATCAAATAATAGTAATAATCATAATGGATATAAAGTAACAAATGCTGATGATCAAATAATAGAAGGAATTTTAGAAGTCTTACCTGATGGTTATGGATTTTTAAGAGGTGAAAACTATTTATCTACACCAAAAGATGTATATGTATCACCTGTTCAAATAAGAAGATTCAGATTAGATAAAGGCGATAAGGTAAAAGGAATAGCAAGACAACCAAAAGAAGGCGAAAAATTTCCAGCATTAATATATGTAGGAGAAGTAAATGGAGAAGCTCCAGAAATGGCTTATAGACGTACTAAATTTGATGACTTAATACCAATATACCCTACTGACAAATTAAAGCTAGAAACAAAACCAACAGAATATGCCACACGTTTAATTGATCTTATTTCACCAGTTGGAAAAGGTCAAAGAGGAATGATTGTTGCTCCTCCAAAAGTTGGAAAAACAACCTTATTAAAGAAAATAGCTAACAGTATATCTTATAATAATCCTGAAGTTGAATTAATTGTATTATTAATAGATGAACGTCCAGAAGAGGTTACTGATATGAAACGTTCAATAAAAGGCGAAGTTATATATTCAACATTTGATGAATTACCAGAACATCATGTAAAAGTTGCTGAAATGGTTCTTGAAAGAGGAAAAAGATTAGTTGAGCAAAAGAAAGATGTTGTGATATTATTAGATAGTATAACAAGACTTGCAAGAGCATACAACTTAGTTATACCTTCATCAGGAAGAACACTATCAGGAGGATTTGACCCAGCAGCATTACATAAACCAAAAAAATTCTTCGGAGCAGCACGTAATATTGAACACGGAGGAAGTCTTACAATACTTGCCACTTCATTGGTAGAAACAGGAAGTAGAATGGACGAGGTTATATTTGAAGAGTTCAAAGGAACAGGTAATATGGAAGTAGTATTAGACAGAAAACTATCAGAAAAACGAATCTTCCCAGCTATAGATATCAACAAATCTGGAACAAGAAGAGAAGACTTACTATTAACCCAAAAAGAATTAGAAACAGTATATGCTTTAAGAAAAGCCCTAAACGCTTTACCAACTGCAGAAGTAACAGAACAAGTACTATCACAAATGGTTCAAACTAAAAATAATGATGAATTTGTTGAAAAAATGGATTCATATTTAAGAAGATTTAAATAAAAATACAATATAATAAAAAATTGGTTCATAAAAAATCATTCAAACCAAAATGTAACGCGAAACTACTGCCAAGATATTTACAATAATCTTAAAGGAAAACACTTTGCTTCTATTGATGATTTTGAAAAAGAAATAATTTTGAACTGCATTTAATGAAAGTAGATTTTTTTTATTTTCAAAAATTTTAACCAATATTTAAATATTAAGAAAAGCTAGCCTATTATAGACTAGTTTTTCTTTTTTATATTATTAAGTGTCAAATACAAACACTTGTTTATTTAAAAACAAAATGTTATAATACAACTAGTATTCTTAAACTTAGGAGGTGAAACAATGCAAGATTATTATATATCCATAGATTTAAAAAGCTTCTATGCTTCTGTAGAATGTATAGAGCGTGGATTAGATCCTTTGAAGACCAACTTAGTAGTAGCCGATAATACCAGAACCGAAAAAACAATATGTCTTGCAGTAAGTCCTTCATTAAAATCATATGGAATACCTGGAAGAGCACGATTATTTGAAGTAATTCAAAAGGTTAAAGAAGTGAATTCAGAAAGAAAATATACGATATTAGGACATAAATTTACTGGTAAATCTTATAATGATGATGAATTAAAAACTCATAAGGATTATGAATTAGATTATATAATAGCTCCTCCTAGAATGAACAAATATATGAAATATAGTATAGACATATATAATATATATTTAAAATACTTTTCTCCTGATGATATATGTGTATATTCAATAGATGAAGTATTTATAGATGTTACTAAATACTTGCCAACATACAAGATGAAACCAAGTGATTTAGCAACTAAGGTTATACATGATGTATATAAACAAACAGGAATAACCGCTACTTGTGGTGTAGGCACTAATCTATATTTAGCAAAAGTAGCAATGGATATAGCTGCTAAACATGTAAAGCCTAATAAGTTTGGAGTTAGAATAGCTTGTTTAGACGAACAAATGTACAAACAACAATTATGGAGTCATAGACCTATTACTGATTTTTGGAGAGTTGGAAAAGGAATCGCTAAAAAATTGGAACAAAATCATATGTATACTATGGGTGATATAGCAAGATGCTCTATTAATAATGAAGACAAATTATTTAAGTTATTTGGTATTAATGCAGAGCTATTAATAGATCATGCGTGGGGATATGAACCTTGTACTATAAAAAGTATAAAATCATATACTCCTACTTCTAATAGTTTAAATACAGGACAAGTATTACACTGTCCTTATGATTATGAAAAAACAAAAATAATAGTTAAAGAAATGACAGAATTATTATCATTAGATTTAGTGGATAAACATTTAGTTACAAATCAATTAGTATTAACTATTGGATATGATGTAAATAATTTAAAAGATTCTTATATTGAGTATAATGGAGAAATTACAATAGATAGATATGGTAGAAATATCCCTAAACATGCTCATGGGACTCAAAATTTAGATCATTATACTTCTTCAAGTAAAATTATTGGAGAAGCGGTTATTGAGTTATTTGAAAGGATTATAAATAAAAAATTGCTTACAAGAAGAATTTATATTTCGGCTAATAATTTAATAAGCGAAGCAGAAGCGGAAATAAAAGAAAAACAATCTTATGAACAAATAGATTTATTTACAGATTATTCAGAAGTACAGAAAAAGCGAGAAAAAGAGCATAAAGAGCACGAATTACAAAAATCAATTTTGAATATAAAAAAGAAATATGGAAAAAATGCGATTTTAAAAGGAATGAACTTTCAAGAAGGAGCAACAACAATCGACAGAAATTCACAGGTAGGAGGTCATAAAGGATAATGGATAATTATAGTGATATTATAAATTTATCAAGACCAGTTTCAAAAAGACCACGAATGTCTTTAAAGCAAAGGTCAGCACAATTTGCCCCATTTGCAGCACTAACAGGCTATAAAGGTCAAGTTAAAGAAACAGCTAGATTAACTAATAAAAAAATTGAAATTAATGAAGAATTAAAAGAAATTTTAAACAAAAAAATTCAATTAATTCAAAAAAAAATAAAAGAGCAACCACAAATAGAAATAACATATTTTATACCAGATTCCAAGAAAGATGGTGGAAAATATGAAATCATATGTAATACTATACAAAAAATAGATATGTATACAAATGAATTTGTTATGCTAGATGGCACGAGAATCAACATAAACGATATAATTGATATTCAAGGTAACTTATTTTAAAAAATAATTTTTTAGCCTGTACGGTGTATATTTTGAATTATAAAACTGAATAGAATAAAAAAATATAATAATGAATATGTCACAGATAGAAGTTAAATTTAAAGTATATAGTTGCTAAAATTTACATAATATAGTATAATGATGTTATGGAAGGCTTATATTTTTGCATTTTGTTTTCTTTTTTATTTGTACAGTGTACTAATAGATATGGAAACATTGCCTTCTAAATAACTAAGAAAGGTCGGTAACGACATGATGAACACATTCACTGTAGAACTTGCTTATGGAGAAGCAAAAAAGATTGTTCTTAACGGTAAGTACTTGAAGGGCTTAGCTCGGGCTGTAGAAGGAGGACAGCCTTCTGCTGATGCAGAGCTGTTACTGCTGACAGATGATTCGGAAGAAAAAGCAGAAGTTTTGCTGAATTATTCCGAAAACGGATCTATGAATGATCGGCTTTTCGATCAGATGAGCTATACAAATTTGATGGATGTTCTGCAGTTCAATTACATTAGAGATAACATTACCCGAACAGGGATTGTTATCGTAGAAAAGGTTTAAGCTCTCTCTGTAACTATCTACCCAAAAGTGTTTAAATGAAGGCAAAGCGAAGCTGGGATTTTGTCCCAGCTTTGTTTTTTATATTTAGTATCATTTTAATTTCAAATCTTGACCATTTTTATTATGTTGTGATAATATAGTTGACAAGAACTGTTAAATATTTTATTTGAATATAATATGGGAGGAACTTTTATGAGAGAAATTGAATTAGATAAATGGGAAAGAAATAAAACTTTTGAATGGTTCAAAAGCTTTTCAAATAGTACATATAGTATGAATGTAAAAATGGATGTAACTAATTTATTAAAACATACGAAGGAACACAAAGAATCTTTTTTTATAAATTTACTATACATTGTAGTAAATGGATTAAATTCAATAAAAGAAATGAGAATGAGATTAGAAAACAATATTCCAGTTATATATGATGAAATAAATCCTGCCTTTACTGTCATGACTGAATCTGGTACATTTGAAAATGTAAGATTTAAAAATTGTACAGATTATAAAACTTTTTATAAAACAGCATCTGAACATATTGAAAATGCAAAGAAACAAAAACATATAAAAAATGAAAAATATAATCCTGAAAATTGTTATAACGAATATTATATAACTTGTGTACCATGGGTTGACTTTACTCAATTTACTCATCCAATACCAGATGATATATCCTCACAATGTGTACCGAGAATTTGTTGGGGTAAATATATAGAAAAAAACGAAAAATATGAATTAACATTAAATATAACTGTAAGTCATATATTTGTAGATGGCTTTCCTCTTGCACAAGCATTTAATAAAATACAAGAATTATTAAATAAAGCAGATGAAATATTGAAATAAATATGTATGTAAATGAAAGGAGAATTATATATGAAATCAAAAAAATCTACAGTATTAATACTAGTAACAATAATTATAGCGGTTTTAATAATATGTACTATGTTTATAGTAAGAAATACAATTGCAAAAGAAGAAATAAAAAGTGAAGTAAAATTATCTGAAGAAGAAAGAAATAATCTTAATTATGAGCAACTAATTAAAGATATATATTCCGTAAAAAATGGACATGAAGTAAAATATGCAAAAGAGCAGGAAAAATCTACAGATACTAAAATGGAAGATATTGTTAATAGTAATTTATTATATATAGGTGAAGGTTATACAATTTCATACAAGATGATGCCAGAAATGAAGGAATATGATTTCTATATAAATGATAATAAGTTAGTATATAGCATTCATGAAAGTATACCATTTGAATCTACACAGGAACATATTAAAAGAATAATAGATAAAAATAAAGCTAATATTATTTTCTATGGTTTTATAACAGTAATTGTTATTATAACAATAGTGGTTTGTATAGTAATATGTAAAAAATGGAAGAGATAAGTAAAAGGGTGTATATTTAGCAATATTTATAGAAATTTAATGAAGATGAAGGAAATAGTATGATTATAGGTAGTAGTTTGATTTTTATATCATTGATATTTTTATTATTTTACATAAAGAAATATAAAAAATTTGAAAAAAGAGATGATGTAAAATTTTATAAAGGAATAATAGAAAGTGTTGAAACAGATGGAGGATTAACTTGTAATGTCAGACTAGACGAAACAGGTGAATTAATAAAAATTTATAATATGGATTCTATCGTTGCAATGGAGTATTCATCTGTTTCTGATAGAATTATTAATAATTACGATACACTAATAGGTAGAAAAATTAAAATATCAAAAGATGCAAATGGAAAGATGGAATACGATATAGTATACAAGAAAAAAATTCGTATTAGTCTTTTGAATCTAATAATAGGAGTAATATTTTTTTTAATGGGTTTTATAGCTATATATTTGATGCAATTTGTATAAAGAATGATAATATATGGGATATTAGATGATATACGATTATTAACAAGATTTGATAATAACGAACTAAAAGAAAATGTAGTAAACTATGCAAGGAAAATCTTAAACTAAGTTAAGAACGCTTCTTGAAATAATTAAATATATGAAAGGAACGATGTAATATGAATAGACCAATAACAACATTATTTATGTTAGAATCACTAGATGGAAAGATAAGTAGTGGAAGTAATGATAATTTAGATGCAGATAAAGATTTTTGCAGAATTGATGGAGTTAAAGAAGGTCTACACCAATATTATGAATTAGAGCAAGAAACTGATGTATTTTCTTTAAACACAGGTAGGGTAATGGCTAAGATAGGAGTTAATGATAGAAAAGAATACCACGAAAAAATTGATGTAGTTACTTTTGTAATTATAGATAATAAACCACATTTAAATGGAAATGGAATTGATTATTTGTGCCATTGGGTAGGTAAGCTATTATTAGTTACTACAAACAAGAATCATATAGCTTATAGTTTAAAGGATAAGTATGATAACTTAGAAATATTGTATTATGAAACATTAGATTTAACACAACTATTAGAAGATCTATATAGTAAATATAATGCAGAAAATCTAACAATCCAATCAGGTGGAACATTAAATGGAATGTTTGTAAGAAATAAATTGATAGATTTTGTTAATATTGTTATAGCTCCAATAATAGTTGGAGGAAAAGATGTTGCAACATTAGTTGATGGAGAATCAATTACTAATGAAAATGAGCTGAATAAATTAATGCCATTAGAATTAATGGAATGTAATAAGTTGGAAGATTCTTATATTCAATTAAAATATAAAGTTAAGAAATAGGAGTGACTATATAGAAGGACTTTACAAAATTTGATAATTAAGCATATAAGTCGTTGCTTAGGAAATTTATTTCTAGGCAATTTTTAGTATAGGAGAGGATAGGAAATATAACCTTAGGTACTCAAAAAATGAAATATCAAACATTGCACAAAATCAAAGTTATCGCACCTGAGAAATCCCAGAAAATTAACATTTCAGTAGACTTTTATTCTAACATCTTGACCGCTTCTATCGTACTATGATAAAATAATATCATTAAAGACTATATTAATAATAAAAGGAGCGTGACAAAAATGATGCATACAATATGCAAATATGCAGATAATACAGAACTTGTAATTTCAGATATAATAAAAAGAGAAAACGGAGAAAAAATAATAAAAGTAGTATTTGAAAGACCAACAGAACACGGGTTCGATACACTTATTTTTGAATTGCCAAGCTACAAAATAGTAGAAAATGATGGAAATTATATAGACGAAGAAATTGAAATATTTAAGAAAGTTGTTGAACAAGGTGCAGCACATTTTTATGAAATTGCTAGCGAAGGAGGTCTTGAGAGTGCCTAATATATTTGAAACAATGCGGATATAAGATATACTTTTGGTCAAATGAAAATGATGAACCAATTCATATACATATATCTAAAGGAAATCCTACAAGCAATTCAACAAAAATTTGGCTTACAAAAAGTGGTGGAACAATAGTTGCAAATAATAAAAGCAATGTTCCTATGAATGATTTAAAGAAGATTTTAAAGGTTGTAAATGATAACTATTTTTTAATATTAGCAAAATGGAAAAATTACTTTGAAGGGCAAGAACTTAAGTTCTATTGTTAATAAAATAGTAGTAACAGTAATTGAAAGTTACTATAAAAAGTGCTAATATATATGTGAGCGGTATCCAAGAAACTAATAAAGCCTTGGGTCAATTACGAAACTCTGGAAACTTACGAAGCCCAGGGTTATTTTTGTATAACAATAGTATAATTGACATTTTACATAAAAGATGATAATATAAATCCACAAATTCCAGGCACTTAGCCTGTTTATATATAATTCGGGTTAGTGGAATAATGCAGAATTTGCAGATATTCGTGTTCAGCACTAACAAAGCCATAAGTTAGTAAGAAGGTCAGCTTACTTGCTTACAACCTTAAATTAGGAGGAAACATTTATGAAAATTATTTGTCAGAAGAAGTATATCCATTTACCTAACGGAGAAATTCGGGAATCGTGTCCAGCAATTCCAATAGAAGGTGCAAAAAGCATAATTACCGATCCCCAGATAATCAGAGAAATGGATGCAGAATCTATCAGAAAATCTGAGGTTCAGCGTCAGAATGATTTGGAAACTATGCTTTGGGCAAAAACACATGGTTGCGGCTGAAATAATGCATGGAGGAAAAATATAATGAAAACAAGTGAAAAACCAAAAATCTTTTTTACAGTTGCTACAGTACATGTTCCGCGGTATGGTGAACTTATTGCTAGTGAAAAAAGAGCTTTACCAAGATTGCAAAAAGAACTTAACGAAGCTAATCAGCTAAAGATGGAAAGCCATAGAACCATGATGAGTCGACATCGTAAAAGGAAATAGGAGGTTCATATGGAATATCAATTCACATGTCCTGAGTGCAGTAATTTTATCATTAACCATGATACAGAAGAGACTCCCCCAAAGACTATTTCGTGTCCGTACTGTAAGAAGACTATTATTAATGAAAATTATACGCCCCAAAAGGTATATCCACTTACCTAATGGAAAAATGCGGGAGTTATGTCCAGGAGTTCTAATAAAAGGTACAAAAGTTATTCCTGCTGATCCTGAAAAGATAGCCAAAACGAACAGAAAACTAGCTAAAAAATGCAAAAAGCAACGTGAGAATGATGCTGAAGCAAAAGTACGGTTTATACCTAAAGAACTTCTGCAATCCAGCAGTACAATAAAAATTATTGAACCACCTAAAGGACAGGTATCATCAAAAGCAGCTTATTTTCTTGAAAACCAAATATCAATTCAGACAGAAGCAAATAATGCAGCAGTAAAAAAGCAATTTGAACATATGTTAGTGGAAGGTAAATTCTAATGGGAACTTTTGATGAGTTGAAAAAGAAGTACAGCTGTGGTTCACTTCTTAAAAAGAAATCTTGCCAAGGCAGAGCTATTCGAATTGAAAGGTTAGGTGTTCATACTGCAGAACGTATAAACGAGAGAATATCACGTTCAGCTAAGCAATACCGAGTAGAATTACATAGGACAATGAGATTAGCAGATGAAACATATTCAGACTAAATTTAGTGGAGGTAGTACAAATGAAAACTTTACCCAAACCCAAAATAGAATGTGGAACAATGGAAATAAAACTTCCAAAGTACCAGGAATTATTGATGATGGAAAAAGAAGCAATACCAGAACTCCAAAAGCACTTAGAAGAAGCAGATAAACTAAAGAGAGAAAGTTACGTAACAATGATGAGAAGTCACCGTAAACTTAAGCGAGGTGTTTGACATGAGCAATAAACCTAAAAAAATGGTCCGGAACTCTTGTTTAGATGAACCTAAGGAATTTGTATGGAATCCTTGTTTAGACGAGCCAATGCAGTCTAAACCCAAAGCCATACGCAGTATGGTTAATGCAAAATATATGCGCAATTTGCCAATTGTACGCAGAAACATTGAGTGTGGCAAATTGGAATCCGCAAGAGCAGCTAAAGAACTTGCCAAGTATATCATTAAGTAAAAAATTACTGACCAAAAAACAAGACTTTCTCTTCAAAATTGAGAGTCTTGTTTTTTATTTATAATACGTTTCTATAGAAATGAAAATGGATTTTAAGACATTTTTATAAAAAAGATATATAATTTGTTGTTTTATAATTTCTTAAGAATTTAACAAATTTGAGAAGTAGGGGAGAAAAATAGCAATTTTTAGTATAATGATTGATTTTTATATAAATTAAAAATAAAATTTATAAAAATAATTTTTAAAAAAGAAAAATAAGTTTGGAAAAGAAATTCTAATATATAAAATATAATTATAAAAATAAAATAATAAATATAAATTAAGATAAAAAATAATTAATAACAGCCATACATACATAAATATATAATAACGATAGAAGAGAGATAGGAAATTTTCAAAATTATCTTTATGCAGGGTATCAAAATCCGATATTAAACATTGCGCAAAATCAAAGTTTTGTGCAAATAGGAGCAGGAATAAAATAAAAGAACTTCATCAACACTTTCAAGCCTTGTGATTATCTATTGCTTACTTATTGTTTAATTATTATACTTTGCATATTTATTATTATTCAATGTCATCCAATTTCATATATAATTTCATTTCTATAACGTCTCATATTCCATTTTAAGCTTTTTAAATATTTTATCTGTATAATTTAACATTTAATTATTTTTAATCTTTAAATTTTAATTTCACACTTTAATATTTTTTTATAATTTCTGTTCCTATCTCAAATTTTTATAAAAAATCCTAAAAACCCCAAAATCTCCATATTTACTGTATTTTACAGGTAATAAACTATATGCTTAATTTTTAAAAACGGCTTAAAATCGATTCTCGTGCGTCGCTATTTTTGGTTTTTTTTGAATATTTAGGTAACACTATATAAATGTGTAATTTTACTACTAAAAATTGCTATGCTCCAGAATTATCAGTATTTCGCTAAAATATCAGACAATAAACTATATGGCTAAATTATAAAAGTACCTTAAAATTGATCCTTGCAAGCCGTTATTTTAGCTGATTTTAGAGTTTTTTTACATATAGTTGTTATTGTATTAATTTGATTAAAATTGGCAAATTAAAAATAATTACATTAATTAATTAATAATTTAAATTGTTTAAAATTGATTTTCAAGCTTAATAAATATAATTATAAATCTAAAGTTCGGTTTTAATTTTTTTATAAATCATTTATAAATCAAATTGTAAAATTATAATTTTAGAAATTTTAAGTTTAAATTCAAAATTTAAATTTTATAATTATTTTTTTATTATAAATTTTTATATTTTATAATATTATGATAAGAAATCTTACCAAAGAAATTTTACAAAAGTAATTTTATAACATTGCACAAAATATTTTACTACCTATTATTAATTTTAGAATAAGGCTCTTCCCCCTACTCCACCTAATCTTATACCAGCAATCAAAATTTATGGACTTTATAACATTATAATATTTGTTACATTTTCAAATAATAAACTTATATATTATCGGAATAAAAACGCCTTAAATTTGATTCTCGTAAGTTATTAATACCAATAAGCCAATTTTAAGAATGAATTAATTAATTTTGCTTGTTCCTCTAATTGATCATCAGTTTCAATATTATATTCTTCTGCAATAATATTTCTTGAGGTTAAAGTCCATAAGAATGCTTTAAACTTTGGAAATCTTTTTATATTTTTATTCATATAAAATAACAAATTACATAATCTTTTATATAAATCACTTTTTAGTGCCTTTTCTTTTTCAAATTTTTCTGGATTTACTATTAATTCAAAAGGTTTTGCAATGCTTAATCTATAATTTTCTTCTTCAAAAGTTTTTAAAAAGTTTTCATAGCTTTCGCAAAAAATTCTATACATTATACTTCTCCTTAAAAATTTTTAATTTTTTTATAAACTCTTTTTTCTTACTTTCAAATAAATCATCTCTTTTTAATATTTCATTAATGATTTGATTTAATAAATCCTTATTACATTTTGGAATAATTTGATTTAGATCTTCAATATCTTTTTCTGCTAGTCTTATAATCTTACTAATAGCAACATCTTCCTTTGATAATATATAAACATTTATATAATCAAATTCATCTAATTTTGTTGCTCTTTGTTTATAATTTGGTGATAAAACTGTGCTTTGATACTCTAACATATCATAATCTCTTAGCAGTGCAAATGCTTTTCCATATTTTGCAGGATATCCTAAATCTACAAAATCTATATCAAGAGTTGCCCTATTGGTATATTCTCCTAAAATACATGCACTTCCACCAATTATATAAATATCAAATGGCTCAAGCTTAAAAAGTTTTGTAACTTCTTCCATTTCATGTAATACTTTTATCAAATTTTCTTTAATCATATTTACCTCTTTATTATTTTTTTATTATTTTATCCCAAAACAATAAAAATTACAATATTTATGATATAATGAACAAAAATTCTAAAGAAAAGGATTGTGATATATAGTGAAAAACGTTTATATTAATATTGAAGATAACCCAGGATTTTTAAACTCTTTTTTAGATTATACTGCTACTATTTTAAACAAGTCGCAGAATACTGTTAAAGAATATAATTATGATTTAAATACATTCTTAAAATACATTTTATATCATTTTAAAATGACTAATGAAAAAGATTTAAAACAGATTAGTATTCGTAATATGTCATTAGAAACTGTTTCTAAAATTACTTTAGATGATATTCACTCTTTTTTGTTTTATCTTACTAATACATATAATAGTAAAGCAGCGACTCGTGCTAGAAAAGTTTCTAGTATTCGTGTATTTTTCAATTATTTATGTAATAAAGCTGGTTTAATTGAAAAAAATCCAGCTCAAAATTTGGAAACTCCTAAGTTAGATAAGCGTATTCCAAAATATTTAACTCTTGATGATAGTAAAAAACTTCTTGATGCAGTTAATGATATGGATGATCGCAACAAGGAGCGTGATTACGCTATTATTACATTGTTTTTAAATTGCGGTATGCGTTTATCTGAATTAGTAGGAATTAATATTAAAGATATAAATTTTAATGATCAAAAACTTAATGTTATTGGTAAAGGAAACAAAGAGCGTACTATTTATTTAAATTCAGCATGTATGAATGCTGTTAATAAATATCTTGCTGTTAGACCACATGATAATGTAAAATATGATTCAAAAGATGCTTTATTTTTAAGTGAAAGACGAGAGCGTATTAGTAATAGAACTGTCCAATATATTGTAAAACAAGAGCTAAAAAGGGCTGGACTTGATACTAATAAATATTCTGTACATAAATTAAGACATACAGCTGCAACTCTTATGTATAAATATGGAAATGTTGATATTAGGGCATTACAAGAATTATTAGGACACGAAAGTATTTCTACTACTGAAATATATACACATGTTGACAATTCACAAATAAGAAATGCTGTTGAAAGTAATCCTTTAGCTAATATAAAGTAAAAAATAGGGGGCATTACGCTCCCTATTTTATTTTTTTGCCACTGTTTGTTGTATTGTTTTTTGTTGTAGTTTGAGAATTTGATGTAGATGAACTACTGTCATCTAATATAAGTCCCCAAGCTGTTGCAACTGGTCTTGTTTTATGAACTCCATCACTGTTTATTGGATCATTTATTATTTTGTAATTTTCTACCATAACACTTGATGTTCCACCGTCTAAAGCTGCTGCATTATATGCTCCATATCTTTCCATTATTTCAATTAAATCATTCATTTGAGCTCCAGCTCTTCCAACTTTTCTTCCATCAATAACTAATAATAAAACTACACCATCTTTTCTTTGACCAATTGCTGTTCTTGGTGCTGTTCCCCAGCCTCCATTTCCAACAACTCTTGAAGATTGACCATTAACAATTAAAAATGGACCTGATGTTACGGCATCTCTTATGTTTAATTGTTTTGCTTGATCTGGTGTTACTTTACCTATTATTAATTTGTTATCTGTATTAAATCCAATTAATCCACCTTCGTCGTTATAGGCTTTGTTTGTTATTGTTTTTCCATTTGAAATTGTTATACCTAAAGGTGTTCCTCCTGAACGGTCTTCTTTTAAATCTACAAAGAAGCCACCATTTATTGCAAGAACTGCTTTATTTTTTTGTGCCATTGTAGTTACATATTGTCCAGATTTATTTAGATTAGATGTTACCATAGTATGTAGCTTAGATGCATCGTATACAGCTGCCAAATATCCAGTGTAACCTTTCCCTTCAATATTAATTATTTTGTAATCTGGATGTGCAGAATCCCTTGTTAAAATTTCTTTTTCATATTCATTTGCATATGTATAATTACCAGTAGAGGCTACAGAAGTTACTAGTGATGGATCTGTAATTGCATCAACTTCAACCATTTTATTTTTTTCTAATACTTCAGCAATTGCATCATCACTATAAAACCAAGTAGCCAAATATTGATGAGTCATTGTTGTCATTGCTGTAGTTATGTACCATTCTCTAAATCCGTTATATGGACCATATAATAGGAATAATCCTATTATAAAACCACATACTCCAGAATAAAATATAAAATTAAAAAAAATTGAAAGAAACGTGCTTTTTTTATGTTTTTTTCTTCTTGTCTTTTTTTCTTCAATAAACTCTTCCCCATTCAATATTTGATTTTTATGTACTTGCGCTTTTTCTTTTTCTAAACTTCTCATTATCAACCTCTCTAAACTTATTTTTTATTCTAATATAAGACCAAAACCAGTAGCAATAGGTCTTGTTTTATGTACTCCTGAACCGTTAACAGGATCATTTATAATTTTATAATTTTCAACCATAACAGTGGATGTTCCACCATCTAAGGCTGCTGCATTATATGCTCCATATCTTTCCATTATTTCAATTAAGTCATCCATATCTGCACCAGGCATTCCAACTTTTCTTCCATCAACTACAAGCATTAAAACTATACCATCTTTTCTTTGACCAATTGCTGTTCTTGGTGCTGTTCCCCAGCCTCCATTTCCTAATACTTCTGAAGATTGGCCATTTAAAATTAAAAATGGTCCACATGTTACAGCATCTCTTATATTCATTTTTTGTGCTTGAGCTACAGAAACTTTACCTAAAACTAATTTATCATCTTCGTCAAAACCAATAAGTCCTCCAGGTCCACTGTAAGAAGATTTTGTTAGTATTTTACCTTTACTAATTGTAATACCTAAAGGTACACCTCCTGCACTATTGTGGTTTTCATCTTCAAATCCACCACCATTTATTGCAAGTACAGCTTTATTTTTTTCAGCCATTGTTGTTACATATTGTCCAGTTTTACCTAAGTTAGAACTTACTAATGTATGAATTTTAGATGCATCATATATGACTGCTAAATATCCAGAATATCCTTTACCGTCAATATTAATTAATTTATATTCAGGATGATTTTTATCTTTTTCTAAAACTGCTCTTTCATATTCGTTTAAATTACTTAAATCAGCTTCTTCTTTAGATTCATTATCAGTATTAATTTGATTTGTATCTGTTATTCCATCAACTTCAACAACTTTATTTTTACTTAATACATCATTAATTGTTTCATCACTATAAAACCAAGTAGCCAAATATTGATGAGTCATTGTTGTCATTGCAGATGTTATATACCATTCTCTGAATTTAGTAATAGGACCATATAATAAGAACAATCCAATCAATATTCCAGTAATAATAATACCTAATATTGTTTTTAGTATAATTTTTCCTTTGCTTTTCTTTCCTACAGATTTCTTTTCTGAATTTTTCTCTGATCTTTTTCTTCTAACAGTAGTGTTTTCTACTTCTTTTTCTAATGTTTGCATGTTATCTCCTTTTATTTTAATAATCCATTAAATAATATATTTTCTAGCTCTTTATATAAATCATTAATACTTATTTTGGTATCTTTTTTTATTCTATATATTAAACTAATACAGGTAGTGCTGAATATTTCTGATGCAATAGTTTCTGGATCAGCTTTTATAATTTCACCTTTGTTTATACCATCTTGAATTATTTCTTCTATTATTTTTAAATATTGAACAACATATTTTTTACATTCAATATTTCTAGGTTCATTTCCCCATAATTGACTAAAAATTATTGTCATAAAATCTTCATATTTATATAAAACCTTTAGTTGTATTAAAACGATTGATTTTAATTTATCTATGCTATTTGTTTTTTGAGATGTTTTAATAGAAATACTATTTTGCAAAAGTTTCATACCTTCATCTACTAAAAAGTGAAATATTTCTTCTTTACTAGAAAAATGATAATATAAAGTTCCTTTAGCAACACCAACAACAGAAGTTATTTCTTCAATACTAGTAGCATCATAACCTTTTTCTGCAAAAAGCTTCATAGATGTTTCAAATATTTTTCTCTTAGTCTTATTCATAAAGTTCTCCTAAATTCACATATTCGCAGTATATTATACATTTTTTTACGAAATATTGCAAGTCCCAAAAATATTCTACCAAACTTGACATATGTAATCAAGAAAAAAGCATAAAATATTTATGAAAATTTTGTTCAAATAGGGGACTCAAAAAGGGGACGGTCCTGCTTGACACATCTTTTGTTAATGGGTTGTCAATGGGGACGGTCCTTTTTGACAACTTTTTTAATTCAATATTATCTATAATCCTCTCATTCTCAACCGTTAAATATAGAGACGGTCCTGCAAAAATATTATTTTAAATTTTTCATTAACATATTTCTTTAAGGTTTACTCCTAAGCTGAATTTGATAAGGCAAAAAGGTTGTCAAAAAGAACCGTCCCCATTGACACTCCTGAGCTGAATTTTTGCAGGACCGTCCCCTTTTATTGGTGCAAAAAAAGAATAAGCACAATAATTGCTTATTCTTTTTTATTTTGTTGTTAATTAGATTCCCATTATAGAATATCCAGCATCTGCATATACTATTTGTCCTGTTATTGCGCTTGACATATTGCTGAATAGGAATGATACTGCGTCTCCTACTTCGTGAGCTGTTACATTTCTTCTTAATGGTGCTTTTTCTCCCATTACATCTTGAATTGTGCTGAAATCTTTAATTCCTCTTGCTGAAAGAGTTTTTATTGGTCCAGCTGATACTGCATTTATACGAATTCCCATAGGTCCGATATTATCTGCTAAATATCTTATACTTGCTTCTAGTGCTGCTTTGGCAACTCCCATTACATTGTATCCTGGTAATACTTTTGTTGAACCATGATATGTTAATGCAACAACACTTCCACCTTCACCAATTAGTCCTGTCTCTTTTGCAAATCTTGTTACAGAAACAATTGTGTATGCACTTACATCATTTGCATGAGCAAATCCCTCTTTACTTGTATTTATAAAGTCATTTTTTAAATCATCTGTAAAAGCATGGGCTATACAGTGTAATATTCCATCAATTTGTCCATATTCTGTATGTAATTCTTCAAATAAAGTTTTTACTGCATCATCATTTGAAGCATCTAATTCATATGCTTTTGAACCTTCAAATTCAGATATTAATTCTTCTATTTTAGCTCTATTTTCTTCTCCCATAAATGTGAAAATTAATTTTGCTCCTTGTTCATAAGCTGATTGAGCAGCACCATATGCTATACTCCATTTGTTTCTAATTCCCATAATTAATATTTTTTTGTCTTTTAAAATCATTTTATTTTCCTCCTGTAAAAATTTATATTAACAATTGAAGTACTTTTCAATTGTATAAATAACATATTTAATTTAAATTACCAATTTTTCTGAATTTATTATATCTGTCATTTTGAAGCTCTTCTTTTGACATTTTATTTAGTGTCTCTAGGTTCTTTATTAAAGCTTCTTTTATTTGATTTGCAACATAAGTTAAATCATTTTGAGCTCCACCTTCTGGCTCTGATATTATTGTATCTATTATATTCATTTCCTTTAAGTCAGAAGCGGTAATTTTCATCTTTTCTGCTGCTTCAGGTGCTTTTGATGCATCTTTATATAAAATACTTGCAAATCCTTCTGGCGATAATATTGAGTATACAGCGTTTTCTAGCATTATTATTTTATTTCCGACTCCAATTGCAAGAGCTCCACCACTTGAACCTTCACCAATAACAACACAAATTACTGGAACTTGTAATCTAGACATTTCTAATAAGTTTTTAGCTATAGCTTCACCTTGACCTCTTTCTTCAGCTCCTATTCCAGGATATGCTCCTGGAGTATCTATAAATGTAATTATTGGTCTATTAAATTTTTCAGCTTGTTTCATTAGTCTTAATGCTTTTCTATATCCTTCTGGGTTTGTCATTCCAAAATTACGTTCAATATTTTCAGATGTAGTTTTACCTTTTTGTTGTCCAATTACTGTAACTGGAATTTCATTTAGTAGTCCTATTCCCCCTATTATAGATTTATCATCTGCAAATAGTCTATCTCCATGTAATTCCATAAAGTCTGTAAAAATTAAATTGATATAATCTAATGCTTTAGGTCTATCTGCTTTACGAGCAAGGGCTACTCTCTCCCATGGTGTCAATTTATTCTTAGTCATTATTATTACCTCCTTTATGCAATTTTAATATTTGAGATAATGTATCTTTCATGTCTTTACGAGTAACAATTTTATCTATAAAACCATGCTCAAGTAAAAATTCTGAACGTTGAAAACCTTCTGGTAGTTTTTGCTTTAAAGTTTGCTCTATAACTCTAGGACCAGCAAAACCTATTAATGCATCAGGCTCTGCAAGAATGATATCTCCTAACATTGCAAAACTTGCAGTAACTCCACCTGTAGTTGGGTCTGTTAAAACACTTATATATAATAAACCAGCATCATCAAGCTTAGCAAGTGCAGATGAAGTTTTTGCCATTTGCATTAGTGAAATTATACCTTCTTGCATTCTAGCTCCACCAGATACACAAAACATAATAAGTGGTAATCTTTTTTCAATAGCAGTTTCGATAGCTCTTGTTATTTTTTCACCAACAACACAGCCCATACTTCCCATTAAAAAATTTCCATCCATTATAGCAATTACCGCTTGTTCACCATTAATTTTTCCAATTCCAGTTTTAACAGCTTCATTTATCTTTGTTTTTTCTTGTAATAAAGCAATTTTTTTGGTATATCCTTCAAATTGAAGCGGATCTGTAGTTTGTAAATCAGAATCCATTTCTTCAAATGTATTTTCATCAACAATTTGCTCTAATCTTCTTCTGGCAGAAATTCTAAAATGCTTACCACAATTAGGACATACACTGTAATTTTTATGAACATCTTCTTTATATAATATTTCTTTACAAGAATCACATTTTACCCATTTTCCAATAAGCATTTCAGAAGCTTTTTCATTTTTTTCACTATTCGACTTATCTGTATCATTAAATTTTTTTATTTTATCTATTACCATAATTATTATACTTCCTTATATAAAATTTTATATCTTATGTGGACTTTATTTTTTTAATCCATCACCAAATTCGCGTTTGATGAATGAGGTATCATAGTTATTTGTTTTAAAATTTTCATTATCTAATATTTTGTATAGGAAATCTGTATTCGTATTTATTCCTTCTACTATAAACTCACCTAGTGCACTTTTCATTTTAGATATTGCTTCTGCTCTATCTTTTCCATGTACTATTAATTTTCCTATCATTGAGTCATATGTTTGAGGTACTCTGTAGCCTGCATATACTGCTGTATCAACTCTTATACCATTTCCTCCTGGTATAAGTAATCCCGTTATAAGTCCTGGACATGGCATAAAGTTCTTTTCAGGATCTTCTGCATTTATTCTGCATTCCATACTGTGTCCTGTAAAATGTATATCTTTTTGAGATATAGATAATGTTTCTCCGGCTGCTATTCTTAGTTGCTCTTTTACAATATCCACACCAGATACAGCTTCTGTTATTGGATGCTCTACTTGTACTCTTGTATTCATCTCCATGAAATAGAAATCTAGATTTTTATCAACTAGGTATTCAATAGTACCTGCACTTGAATATCCAATTTCCTTTACAGCTTTTACTGTAACATCAAACATTTTCTTTCTTGTTTTATCATTTAAAATCATTGATGGAGTTTCTTCAAGAACCTTTTGATTTCTTCTTTGTATTGAACAATCTCTTTCACCTAAATGAACCACATTACCGTGTTCATCTGCTAAAATTTGTACTTCTACATGTCTTGGGTTTTCTACAAATTTTTCTATGTATATACTATCATCATTAAATGAAATTTTAGCTTCTTGTTTTACTATATCATATGCTTTTATAAGTTCTTCTTCAGAATAAGCTATACGAATACCTTTTCCACCACCACCAGCGGATGCTTTTATTATTACAGGATATTTAATTTTTTTGCTGATTTTTTTAGCTTCTTCAAGACTATTAACTAATCCATCTGAACCTGGAACAACAGGAACTCCTGCCTTTTTCATTGTAGCTTTAGCTTTAGACTTATTTCCCATAAGTTCAATAATTTCACTTGATGGACCAATAAATTTAATACCAATTTCGTTACACATTTTAGCAAAAGAGCTACTTTCAGATAAAAAACCGTATCCAGGGTGAATACTATCAGCACCAGTTTGACAAGCTGCTTCAATTAAGTTTTTTACATTTAAATAACTAAGTCCAGATCTTGCTGGTCCAATGCATACAGATTCATCTGCTAATTTACGATGTAAAGAATCTTTATCTGCTTCAGAATATACTGCAACTGTTCGTATTCCCATTTCTCTACATGCTCTTATAATTCTTACCGCAATTTCACCACGATTAGCTACTAATACTTTTTTTAACATTTTACTACTCCTTTCGTAATTTATATAATTTTATAATTATACTAAAGCAAAAGTTATTTCACCTTTAACAGCTACTTTACCATCAACAGTAGCAATAGCTTCACCAACTCCAATAGGTCCTTTACTTTTTATTATTTTAACTTCTAATTTTAGCACATCTCCAGGAACAACTTGCTTTTTAAAACGAAGTTTATCAATTCCTCCAAATAAAGCATTTTTACCTTTATTTTCTTCAAGAGATAATACTGCAACGGCTCCTGTTTGAGCTAAAGCTTCTGTAATTAATACACCTGGCATAATAGGCATTCCTGGAAAATGTCCTTGAAAATACCATTCGTTAATACATACATTTTTATATGCTACACAGCTTTGACCAGGAACAACTTCTTCAACTCTATCAATCATTAAAAAAGGTGCTCTTTGTGGAATAATTTCCATTATTTGATTAACATCTAACATTTTATACACTCCTTTAAATATATAATTGACAAAACAAAAAAATAAATATATAATAAAACAAAGAAGGAAACAAATACACAGAAATGTGTGTTACCTATTTATAGATAAACACCACAAAGCCGGTCAAAGCATAATGTGGTGTTTTTAATTTATTGTTCTTTATTAGCTAGTATAACAAGTATAATACTAATAAAGGTTATGTTTAATGTAACACACACATCTGCTTTTTTATTTGTTCCCTCCAGATGAATTATATCATAAATCCAGTAGAAAACAAGTGTTCTCTATTATTTTTTTGCTTTTTATTTCGACAATTATTTTATTTTTATTAAAACTTGACCATATTCTACCATTTCTTCATCTTTACAACAAATTTCAACAACTTCTCCGTCAAATTCACTTTCAACTTCATTCATAAGTTTCATAGCTTCTACAATACATAGAACATCACCTTTTTTTACTTTATCACCAACTTTTACTAGTGGTTCAGCTTTTGGTGATGGTTTGCTATAAAAAGTACCAACCATAGGAGATTTAACTAGTTTATAGTTTTCTTCTTCTTTAGCAGAAGCGGATAAATCTGTCTTTTTTAATTCAGGTATATTATTATTTATTACAGGTTGCCCCATAACAGGCATTTGTCCCATAAATCCCATAGGAGGCATCATTGGTGCACCTTTTGGCTCACAATGTTTTTTCATTTTTATTTTTGTTCCATCAGTGAACTCAATATCAAGTTCCTCTAATGAGCATTCTTCCATATCTTTTATAACTTTTTTAATTTCATTATAATCCATATAAAACCATCCTTTCAAAATAATCTTTAATAGATATTTAAAATATATTTTAATATGTGGCTTTCCCTCTATGAGAAAGCCTTATTTTTAATCTTCATATTTTTTTATAATAACTGTACTGTTATGTCCACCAAATCCTAATGAATTTGACATAGTATATTTTAATTCTTTACTTCTTCCTTCATTTGGTACAATGTCTAAATCACATTCTTCGTCAGGCACTTTATAATTAATAGTAGGAGGAACAAATTTGTCTTCAATAGCTTTTATACAAGCAATTGCTTCAACAGCTCCAGCTGCACCTAATAAATGTCCTGTGTTTCCTTTTGTAGAGCTTACCATTACAGTTTTTGCTGAATCTCCTAATGCTGTTTTTATTGCAGATGTTTCAAAAGAATCGTTAAGATGAGTAGATGTACCATGTGCATTTATATAATCGATATCTTCTGGTTTAATTCCTGCATCTTTTATAGCAGAAACCATAGCACGAGCTCCACCTTCTCCTCCTGGTGCAGGTGATGTTATATGGTAAGCATCTGAACTTGAACCAAATCCAACAACTTCTCCATAAATTTTAGCTCCTCTTGCTTTAGCATGCTCTAATTCTTCAAGAATTAAAATACCAGCACCTTCACCCATAACAAATCCACTTCTTTCTTTATCAAAAGGAATACTTGCTCTATTTTTATCTTGACTTTGAGATAATGCTTTAATATTTGTGAATCCAGAAATAGCTGTTTCTGTGATAGAGCCTTCAGATCCACCTGTTAATGCAACATCTTGATAACCATGTTTAATTAATCTATAACTTTCTCCAATACAATGTGTACCAGTTGCACAAGCAGTTACAAGTGCAAAAGATTCACCTTTAATTCCGTATTCTATAGCAATATTTCCAGAAGCCATATTAGATATAGACATAGGAATATACATAGGTGATATTCTATCATGACCTTTATTAATAAGTACTTTAGTTTGCTCTTCAATTGTTCCAAGACCACCAATTCCTGATCCTACAATACAAGCCATTCTAGTCATATCAGTATTATCTGCTGATATACCACTATCTTGCATAGCTTCTTTAGCAGCAATCATAGCTAGTTGAGAATATCTATCTAATCTTTTAGCTGATCTTCTATCCATATAATCTTCAATGTTCAAGTCTTTAATTTCAGCAGCTAATTTAACTTTGTAATCTGAAACATCAAATCTAGTGATAGTATCAATACCACATTTACCTTCTTTAATACCTTTCCAAAAATCTTCTACACTATTTCCTATAGGTGTTACAGCACCCATACCTGTTACAACAACTCTTCTTTCCAATTTATTCATCCTTTCTACTTAATCTACTTATTTTTACACGGAATAAACTTACATAACCATTCCACCGTCTATATTTATAACTTGACCTGTTATATAAGAACTATCTTCAGATGCTAAGAACTTAACAACTTTTGCTATTTCTTTAGGTGAACCCATTCTATTTAATGGAATTTGAGAATTTATATTTTCTTTAACTGCATCTGATAAAACACTTGTCATATCTGTAGCAATAAAACCAGGTGCTATTGCATTTACTAAAATGTTTCTACTAGCAACTTCTTTTGCTAAACTTTTTGTAAATCCAATTACTCCAGCTTTAGAAGCGGAATAATTAGTTTGACCAGCATTTCCTGTTATTCCAACTACAGAAGATACATTTATAATTCTTCCAGATCTTTTCTTTATCATAAATGGAATTACATTACGAGTCATATTAAATGTACCTACTAAATTAATATCAATTACTTTAGTAAAGTCTTCTTTTTTCATTCTCATAAGTAATCCATCTTTTGTAATACCTGCATTGTTAACAAGAACATCTATTTGCCCTAAACTTTGAACTGTTTCTTTAGCCATATTTTCGCAAGATTCAAAATCAGAAACATCTCCATTTACTAATAAACATTTAACTCCTTTAGATTCAATTTCTGATTTTAAATTATTTACTTCATCAGATAGAGTTCTATAATTTAAAGATATATTATATCCGTTTTCAGCAAGCTCTAACGCTATTTGCTTACCAATTCCTCTTGTAGCACCTGTTATAAGAGCTACTTTTGTAGTGTTTTCCATATTATTCATCCTTTCTTCTTTATGTGAATTTTACTTTTTTAGATTATCATCAAGTATTTGTTCAAATGCTTCTATATTATTTGTGTTATATATTTTTATTTCTTTATTTGTCTTTTTTACAAATCCTGACAATACTTTTCCTGGTCCTATTTCTATTATTGTATCTACACCTTGTGATATCATATTTTCGATTGATTCTTTAAATTTTACAGGATTTATTACATGATTTGCTAATATTTGTTTTATATTGTCTGCATCTGTATATTCAATTGCATCTATATTTTTTATTACTTTTTTATCTGATATTTTATTTATTTGTATTTCTTGTAATGCTTCATATAATTTTTTTGATGCTTCTTGTAATTTTTCTGTATGGAATGGTCCACTTGTTTTTAATTCTATTGCTCTTTTTGCTCCTGCTTGTTTTAAAAGATCCATTGCTTCTTCTACAGCTTGCTTTTCACCAGAAATTGCAACTTGACCTTGACAATTATAATTAGCTGGTACTACAAATCCTGATGTTACTTTTTTACATACTTCTTCTATTGTATTATCATCTAATCCTAAAATTGCAGCCATACTCCAATTGCCTTGAGGTAAATATTCTTGCATATAAGTTCCTCTTTTTTGTACTATCTTTATACCATCTTCAAAACTTATTATATTACTGTATATTAATGCTGAATATTCTCCTAAGCTTAATCCTGCAGATATATTAGCTTCTATATTATTTTGTTTTAATAATTCTGATATTGCAAGACTCATTACTAATATAGCTAATTGAGTATTTTTTGTTTGATTTAATTCTTCTTCTGGTCCTTCAAAACTTAATTTAGCTATATCAAATCCCAATATTTGACTTGCTTTATCATATACATTTCGTACACATTCATATTTTTCGTAATAATCTTTTCCCATTCCAACAAATTGTGAACCTTGTCCTGGAAATACAAAACCTAATTTCATTTTTATCTTCCTTTCGTAAATATATAACTATATTTCTAATAGAATACTTCCTAAATTAACTCCTCCTCCATATCCTATTAATATAATCTTGTCTCCTGATTTTAATAAATCTTTTTCAAACATTTCTGTTAGTGCTATTGGTATACTTGCACAAAATGTGTTACCTACATTTTGTATGTTTATATACATTTTTTGCTCTTCTATATTTAACTCTTTACAAATTCGTTTTAGCATTTTTAAATTTGATTGATGTGGTACTATATATTTGATATCTTTTAGTGTTAAATTACTTTTTCGTAATAATTCATTAATATTTTCTATTGGTTTAGTTGTACCAAATCTATATACTTGTTTTCCATCCATATATATTTTTTCTGGAATTTCATATGTTAAGATATCACCTATTTGTCCAATACTTTCAATATTTGAATAATATAATTTTTGAGATTTAGTAGGCCCTAAGATAGAAGCGGAAGCTCCATCTCCAAGTAATGAAACTATATTTATATCATTTTTATCTATACATTCAGATAATTTTTCCACTCCAATTACTAAAGCACAATTACAATCTTTAGTTATTATGTATTTTCTTGCTATATCAAAAGCATTTATATATCCACTACAACCAGCTAAAACATCTATACATCTGCATTTTTGAATATTAAAAGCTTTTTGCACTATAAAAGATATACCTGGCATTATTTTTTTTGTTGATGTTGTAGCAACAATTATTAAATCAACCTTTTGTATATCTATTTTTGAATTCATAATTAAATTTTCTACTGCTTTTATTGCTAACATAGAAATATCTTCATCACTATAAAATCTTTGATTTATGCCTGTTCTCGTTGAAATCCAATTACTTGAAAGATCAAACTTTTTTTCAATAGATTTATTAGTAATACATCTTTTGGGTAGATATTTATCTGTAGCAATAATTTCTACTGATTCCATATACCTCCTTTAGTCTTATTTATAATAAAACTTTTTATCTTTATTGTAATAACGGTATATATTATATAAAAACAGTAAAAAAATGTCATTAGTACAGGTGGTCAGTTTTTTATAAAACTAATTTATATCACCTTTTTCTAAGGCTTGAGCTTGTACAACTGTTAATGCTATTGTGTCAAAAACTCTTTCTACACTACATGCTCTAGATAAATCAGTTATTGCTTTTTCTAATCCCTGACATACTGGACCATATAGCTTTACATTTGAAAATCTTTCAAAAATTTTATATGAAATATTTCCTGCATTAATATCTGGAAATATTAAAACATTAGCTTCACCTTTTAATGGACTATTTGGAGCTTTCATTTTTGCAACTTCAGGCATTATTGCTGCATCCATTTGTAATTCCCCATCTGAAGTTAAATTTGGAGCTATTTTTCTTAATCGTTCTGCAGCTTTAGCAACCTTTTCAGTTGACTTAGTTGAAGCACTTCCATGTGTCGAAAAAGATAAAAATGCAACCTTAGGATCTTGACCTGAAAATCCTCTACAACTATTAGCTGTTGCTTTAGCAATTTCAGCTAATGCTAAGTATCCAGGTTCAGAATTTAGTGCACAATCTGATATGTAAAATAATCCATCTTTGTTACCAAAATCTTTATGTTTATACTCAATCATAGTTACAGTTGAAAGAATTCTTGTTCCAATAGTTTTAAATAACTTCATTGTTGGCTGAAGAACCTCTTTTGTTGAATGAGTAGCACCTGCAATATATGCATCAGCTTCTTCAAACTTAACCATCATCATACCAAAAATTAGTGGATCTAATACAATCTTTTTAGCCTCTTCAAAATCCTCTGTCGCATTTTTATTTAGCTCTAAATATTTTTTTGTATATTCATCAATTTTTTTACTTTTCTCAGGGTCAACAATTTTTGCTTTTGATATATCAATATCATTTTCTAATGCTACTTTTTTTATTTCATTTTCATTACCTACTAAAATAATATCAGCAGTTCCTGCATCAATAGCCATATTAGCAGCCTTTAGAATTCTTTTATCTGTTGCCTCAGAAAGCACTACTGTTTTTTTATCACTTTTTGCTTTTTCTATTATATTTTCTATAAATCCCATAATAAAATGATCTACCTTTCTTTTGAATAAATTATAACAGCTAAAATATATCACATAATTCCAAATTTTCCAACTAAATACTAGTATTTTTTTATTTTTTCTGCTTGAAAATCGGCACATATTTTACATAATTTCCAAATAATCTCTGTGGCGTCAACTTATTATGTTTTATTGTGAGATAATGAGACTGTTCTCTTTTCTAAAAATGTGAAAAGAGAACAGTTGTCAAAAAGGTCCGTCCCCCATCAATCAACAAAAAAAGAGCTGTCTTTTTCTTACAGCTCTCTTCATTCAATATAATTTCTTTTGTATACTTTAATTTATCAGTTTTTTATACTCTTTTTCAAATGTGTTAAAGAAACTTGATATTATCTCTTCTCTATTAAATTCTTTATTGTATTCTTTTTTTAATGATGTTGCTATTTGCTCTATTTCTGGAGTAAATATTATTTGGTTTACATCTATTCCTATTCCTATAAATACGTATTTCACTATTTCTTTATTTGTTACTGATTCCGTCAATATTCCTGATACCTTTTTTCTGTTACACATTACATCATTTGGATATTTTATATCTAGTTTTATATCATATAAATCTTTTATTGTTTTTACCAAACATTGTGCTATTAATATTGTTAGGTTTTCTATTTGCTTTATATTGCAGTTTGGTGTAAGAACAAATGTTCCGCATATATTTTCATATTCTCCACCATACCATGCTCTTCCTTTTGTTCCTTTTCCTTTTGTTTGATTGTCTGTTACTATGTACATTCCATTTGTTGCTTTACCTTGCTTTACTAATCTTTTTGCCTCATCTTGCGTTGAATCTATTTCTTCATGATATACTATATTTTTTCCAAGAAACGATGTTTTTAAATTTGATTTTATTTTTTTTATATCTAACTTCTTTTTTTCAATCATATTACATTATGCCTCTCCTTCTTTACTTTTCTTTTTTATTATAACATACTTATGTCTTTTAGCATTATTTTTTTATAAAAAGTAAGAGAAACTATATTGCAAAGCAATACAGTTTCTCCTTTCTTAGATATTATTGTTATTCCAAGACAATTTTGTAGGAAAAGCTTTCTTCAAAGCCACCTAGCAGCAAAAAGCCATAGCTCTTTGCTTCTACTTCCCAACTCTCTGGAATCTTGAATTCAATAAATCCTCCTCTTTTAAAAGAAATGACTATTGTTTTCTTGTCCCGTGGCAAGAATTCAATTGCCGGATTCATTCTTTCCAGAATTTCGGATACAATTCCAATCTTATTGAAAGAAATTGTAGCATTCTCCATTTTTATACCCTCCTCTTGAGTTTAAGATACCATTTATTATAACATATTATTTCTTATATTGCAAATTTTTTTGATGCAGGACCGTCCCAATTTTAACAATTTTAATCTAAATTTTTTGCAAAATTTCCAAAAAAGTGGTTGACGATTTACATAATATGTTGTATACTTATATACATGAGTGGAAGTCATTTCCATGAAACGCCAAACGGCGGACATACCATAGTAGTACAATTAGGAGGTACTATCATGAAAAATACTCGCATAATTATTACCAAGGAGATCCCTATTGCCGGCAGAATCATTTCTGGCAATATCGTCCTCAAGAAAGGAGATACTTCCTTTTTGCAACCCAAAACAATTTTGGATGCACAGGAAGTACGGTTTGTTGCCCAGGTGGTGTCTACCTTCTGCAACAACAAGATCTACGAGGTAACAACTAGCGACTCTAAGTATACGGTTATCGTTCTGTAATGGATGATTAATTAGATACTCAGAGCTAATCCCTCTGTAACCAATGATTTGCATTGCTATTGTTGGTTATAGGGGGATTTTTTTATCTATTTTTTCACCATAATTTTTATTTTCTTTTAATAACTCAAGACCGTCCTAATTTTAATCTAAATTTTTGCAAAATTTCCAAAAAAGTAGTTGACAATTTACATAATATGCTGTATACTTATATACATGAGTGGAAGTCATTTCCATGAAACGCCAAACGGCGGACATACCCTAGTAGTACAGTTATGGAGGTACTATCATGAAAAACACTTATACCATTATTACCAGCAAGGTTCCCTCTGTAGGCAAAATCATTTCTGGCGATGTCATCTGCTATGATGCCGTCGGAAATATCAGCCTGAGTCCCGCTAAAACAAGCGAGGCAGAGAATGTTCAGCTCATTGCTAAGTCGACAAACATCGGCTTGGGCAAGCGGGCAATCTACAAGGTAAGAACCTTCAACTCCGTGTATACCGTCATTGTTTCGTAAAAAAAATGATTGACTAGATACCCCGGAGCTAACCCCCTGTAACCAATAATTTGCATTGCTCATTGTTGGTTATAGGGGGTTTTTATCTATTATTGTTAATATAGCCATTCCGCCACTGTAACCAACGAAATATATTGCAAATTATTGGTTACAGTGTAGGAATTTTATTTATAATAATATTGGTTGTATTTGTTTCCTATCAAGAGCTTCTTCTATGGTTTTTATTATATAAGTAGAATCAAATACTAATGAACGTGGTTTTGTTATTGGATTATCTTGCCTAAATGGAACTACATAATAATTATTTCTATTTAATAGCTTTCCTATGTTTTCTGCAGACCCCGCTAATCCATCATTTGTTGATATTGCAATTACTACTGGATTGTTATTTCTTAAATGAGATTTTGCCGCCATTGTTGCGGGAGTGTCTATTATTCCATTTGCTAATTTTGCTATTGTATTTCCTGAACATGGAGCTATTAGCATAACATCTGTTAATTGTTTTGGACCTATTGGTTCTGCTCCTTGTATTGTGTGTATTATCTTTTTGCCAGTTATATCTTCAACCTTTTTTATTATTTCCTTTGCTTCTCCAAATTTTGTATCTAATTCATAGCCATTATATGACATTATTGGTAAAACATCTGCTCCTCTTTTTACGAGCTCTTTTATTTGTTCTATTACTTTTGAAAATGTACAAAATGATCCAGTCATTATGACTCCTATTTTTTTATCCTTTATGTCCATTATTACCTCCTTTACATTATATAATATGTTTTTATGTAAATTTGGTTATGGCTTTTGTCCTTTTTTAGTAACTTTAGTTTACATTTTTTTGATATAATCTTTATGGCGTCAACTCATTATGTTTTGTTATATTCTAACACATAATAAAAAAGCTTTTTACACTATTTAAATTTTATGGTATCAGTGTAAAAAGCTTTTATTTTATTTTTTTAATTTTCTTATGTGAGTGTGTCAAAAATAACTGTCCCTATTGACCACCTATTGACAACGTCAACATCTAACAAGTTGTCAATCAGAACCGTCCCCATTGACAACTATTTTTTTATTGTTCTGAATCGTAAACTTCTCCTACTTCTTTTATGCTTTTCATTAAGTCTTCGTATTCAATTCCTTCTGCATAAAAATTATTTTTTTGATATCTCTTCCATTGATTTTTCATTGTTTCGTCATCTTCTAGCTCTTTTAATACTTCTTTCCATTCTTTTATGGCTTCTTCTGAACCTCTATGCTCTGCTGTGAATTGTATTGCTACTTTTAGTGTCTTTTTATTTATATTTTTAGTTTGAGTTTTTAGTAACATATGTACATCGTAAAAATCCCTTATTCTTGTCCCTAATACTCCCCTTTTTATTATTGCCTCAAATTTTTCTGCTAATACTGTTTCAACATTATAAGACCATACATGTATCTTTCTGTTTTCCAACATTAATTCAAAGCTATATTCAATTTCACGGTATGTTATTTTATCTCCTGTTGTTACATCTATTTTCATTATTACTGGCATTGTGTTCATATATTTTGCTTCGAAGGTTAATCTGTATCCATTATAATCATCATTGTCTCTTATTTTTTCAACATGGTTTATTTTTAATGTTACATCATCATGTAGATCTATGCTACATACATCTTCCATTATATTTTTTACATTTTCTTCTGTAAGCTCAAAGCCTTTTATTGTTGTATCTATATCCATTGTTGTTCTACTATCTATTCCAAGCATTGCAGAAATTAGCATTCCTCCTTTTAATATAAAATTATCTTTATATTTAGAAACAGATATTCGCTCTAATAATCTTTCTAGCATATATGTTTGTAAAACTGATTGTGCTGATACTTTGCTCTTTTTTGCAATATTATTTACTGTGGCCTTTAAACTCATTACATTTTTCTTCATTAATCTAATACCTCCATGTACTTCTTTAGTATTTTGTCTATTTTTAATTTTTTTGCATATTTATATAGTAAATTTAAGTTTCTTTTATTTGATTTAAAATATTCCTTCATTGCAGTATTAAAAATTTGTGGATCTATTTTATTTCTGTCTCGTATTATATCACAAATTGTTCTTTCTAAATCATAAATTTTTATATTTGTTCCATCTTCTAGCTTAAGTGTTGTTTCTCCTAATGAATGAAGCTCTGGTTTTATATAATGAGGCTCTAAAAAATCATTATTGACTCGTACATTGCTTGGAAATGTCATATCTAAGCTCATTGGTGTTCTATCTGTTAAATGATAAAAATATAGAGCTGTGTTGTGTGAAAAAATTCCAGTTTTATACCTTTCACCCATTATGAAGAATTCGTTTATATCTTTATCTGGTGCTACATATAAGCCTTTGATTACTCTTATGACTTCGCCTCTTTCTTCTAATATTTTTAGGTATTGTCTGTGTATATTATTTTTTTCTAATTCTTTTACATATAAAATTCCATTATTTTTTTCTAATAAAGATTTTATTTTTTCGTAATTATTCATAATATCACCTTCTTTTTTTGACATCTTTATACATATTATAAGTCATATGTATGCATTTGTCAAGTTTTATTTGACTTTCAAATACTTTTTGTTCGTGTTGTGTATTTGTTTGTCAATATTATTGGCAATAATATATTTTTTATTCTATATAAAATAAAAATAAAAAGGTAAAGATTTAAATCTCTACCTTTTATAATTTTTAATAATTCTCAGCCTTTATTTCAAAGAAAGATTGTGGATGTTCACATACTGGACAAACCTTTGGCGCTTCTTTTCCTATGCAGATATGTCCACAGTTTCTACATTTCCATATTTTATCTCCATCTTTGCTGAATACTAATTCATTTTCAACATTATCTAATAATTTTAAATATCTTGCTTCATGCTCTTTTTCTATTTTTCCAACTTCTTCAAATAGGTATGCTATTCTATCAAAACCTTCTTCTTTTGCAACTTTTGCAAAACCGGCATACATATCTGTCCATTCATAATTTTCTCCTGCAGCTGCATCTTTTAGGTTTTCAGCTGTTGATTTTATTTGTCCACCTTGTAATAGCTTAAACCACATTTTTGCGTGTTCTTTTTCATTGTCAGCTGTTTCTTGGAATAAAGCAGCAATTTGCTCATATCCTTCTTTTTTTGCTTTACTAGCATAATATGTGTATTTATTTCTTGCTTGAGATTCTCCAGCAAATGCAGCCATTAAATTGGCTTCTGTTTTAGATCCTTTTAATTCCATAATTTTGTACCTCCGTTTTGTTTCATTTTTTCTAAATAAGATTGTCTTATTTCAATATTTTATATCATTTATTGTGATAAAAATCAAGAGCAATTATGAATTTAGTATCAGAACTTCTGTTTGCTAAAAAATAACTCTAATATTAATATTTCTCACTATTTTTTTATAAAATTAAGGACGCCTTACTAAAAGGCGCCCTTTTGACCGAGGTTTTTTTATTCGTTTAATGGATTTAGTTCTTTTTTAAATCAAATCGATTATAGTAGATGTTTACACTCCACTTTTCAGATTCACTTGCCTTCTGGATTACATTTGGGAACATTTTCCGTACCCAAAGCCCATCCAGCGCCTTTACCTTTGGCCCACCATTAAATGTCCAAAGATTTAACAGGTCTTCGATTTGTTCATTTGTTAATAAATCCGATCCCAGAAGTGTCTCAATCATTGTATACATTTTAGCACTAATGTTGTTTTCACCATATGTATCAACAATATGCTGATAGATTATATCGACTTCTTCTTTGTTTAAAAAACTCATCACATTCTCAAATTTTTTTCTTGCACTGTTAATTTTTCCTCCACTGTTGCTTTTGTCCCAAATTTCCAAAAGATCTTGAATTGCAAGAATGGACGTATCTTTATCAATTTTGATAATGCTTTCAAGAACTTGCAGTCTATCTGTCTCTTTAGCATGCAGTTCTTTTTTCGGACTCACAACACCAGAATTTTCATGCTCTCTTTTCAAGCTTTGATTTTCTTTTTTCAAAAATTCGTTCTCTTTTACCAAGAACGTATTTTCTTTGACTAAAGAATTGTTTGCCTTTTTTAAGAAAGCAACCTTTTTTTGCAGTTCCACAATTTGTTCAGACTGCCGTTCAAGGGTCTCATCAAGAATTTGAATTTGCTCAGAAATTTTTTTAACGATACTCATCTTTATACCTCCCGCCCTTTTCTTTGGGCATGTCAAATAAGTTTCGCTCTTTATGAGCGATTAGTGAACTATTTTCCACTAATGATTTTATTATACCATACATTTCCATTATTGTAAACTTTCCGCTTCGTAATTTTTTATTTTATTCGGCTTAATTATATAATATAATTTCTTTTATTTAATTCATTGTATATTTTATGAATGGTTTACTTTAGAGTATTAACACTAATCTATATTTTTACTAATACTAAAATGTGTCCCTTTTTCCTAAAAATGGGAAAAGAGAACCGTCTCATTTTTCATTTTTCTTTTCTTTTTATATTAAATTATATTAAAGTTTTTGTTTTAATATTTCTTTATTTTTATCGCTAAGCTCTATTAATGGTAATCGTGGTGTTCCATAATTGTATCCCTTTATATTTAGTGCTGCTTTTATTGGTATGGGATTTACTTCACAAAATAGTGTCTCTATTAGGCTTATTGATTCTAATTGTTTGTGCAATGCTTGTTTTGTATTCCCATCTAAATAGTCATATACCATTTGATGTGTATACTTAGGTTTTATGTTTGATAATACTGATATTACTCCTATACCACCTAATGATAGTATTGGTATTATTTGATCATCATTACCTGAGTATATATGTAAATTATCTCCACATAATGATGCTATTTTTGCTACTTGTGATATATTACCACTGGCTTCTTTTATAGCTACTATGTTATCTATTTTTGATAGCTCTAAACATGTTTCTGGTTTTATATTAACACCTGTTCTGCTAGGTACATTATATAGTATTATTGGTAATGATGTATTGTTTGCTATTACTGTATAATGTTTTATTAATCCCTCTTGTGTAGTTTTATTATAATAAGGAGTTACTATTAATGCTCCATCTACACCAACTGATTCTGCATACTTTGTCATTTGTATAACCGCTTCTGTATTATTTGAACCAGTACCAGCTATTACGGGAATTCTTTTATTAACAGTATCAACTACAAATTTAATAACATCTTTTCTTTCCGCTTCTGTCATAGTAGATGCTTCTCCTGTAGTTCCACATACAATTATACTATCAACTCCATCATTAATCTGGTCTTCAATATGCTTTTTAAAAACCTCATAGTTAATTCCACTTTCATTAAACGGTGTGGCAATAGCTGTACCACATCCTTTAAAAATAACTTTTTTCATAATATAAATCCTTTCTATTACTCTTTATTCTCACTAATTAGCTTTTCTAATATTTGCACAGCATTACTAGCCGCTCCTTTTCGCGTATTATCAGCTACTACCCATAAATTAATACCATACTTAACACTATAATCTCTTCTAATACGACCAACATAAACCTCATCATGATCATTAGAATTAATTGTCATAGGATATATGTTATTTTGTATATCATCCAATACAACTATACCAGGAGAATTCTTTAGTACGTTTACTAACTCATCTAAATCAAAATCATTTTCAAATTCAATATTAATAGATTCACTATGTGAATTAAAAACAGGTACTCTTACTGTTGTTGCTGTTATAGGTAAATTAGGTTTATTTAATATTTTACGAGTTTCATTAATCATTTTATGCTCTTCTTTTGTATATTTATCATCTGTAAAATCATCTATTTGAGGTATACAATTATTAAATATCTCATACGGGAATTTTTGTAAAGTATACTTAGAATTACATACATAATGCTCTATACCTGATTCTAAGTCCTGTATTCCTCCAAGACCTGCTCCTGATACTGCTTGATATGTAGAATATACTATACGCTTTATATTATATTTTTTATCTAAAGGACTTAATGCTACGACAGCTTGAATAGTAGAGCAATTTGGATTAGCTATTATTCCTTTATTTGTTTTAGCACATTCAAAATTAACCTCAGGAACTATTAAAGGGACATCATTATTCATTCTATAAAAACTACTATTATCTATTACCGTACATTTGTTTTGTACTGCTAAAGGTGCATATTTTTCGGATACTTTGCCTCCTGCTGTAAAAATAGCATAATCAAATTTATTGTTATCGAAAGAATGTTCGTTCAATTCTTTTACCGTGTATTCTCTTCCATCAAAAGCTATTTTTGAACCAGCAGATTTACTAGAAGAAAACAACTCATACTCTGCTATTGGTAGATTTTTTTCTTCCAAAACCTTTCTTGTAATTCTACCAACTACACCTGTAGTTCCAACTAAAGCTACTCTATATTTATTCATTATAAACACAATCACCCAACCTTTCTATATTTAATTCTATATAGCAGAGGTTGTACATATTCTACTTAATTTTGAGGATAAGTTGTCAATGGGGACGGTTCTTTTTGACAACCTTAATAAATATGTCATTTTTTTATAAAAACCAAAAAGAAGTATTTAATTTTTTCAAATACTTCTTTTTTATTTAATCACTATAATGACCTTTACACTGAACTACTTCAATTTGAGAATTTGTAACCCTATATACCAGTCTATTAGTATCATCGATCCTTCTACTCCAAAGACCAGCTAATTCATTTTTTAATGGCTCTGGTTTCCCTATTCCCTCAAAACTATTTCTCATTATATCTATTAAAAGTAAATTAATTCTCTTTAATGTTTTTTTATCTTGTGTCTGCCAATAGCAATATTCTTCCCATGCTTTATCAGTAAATGCAATTTTACTATTCATCTTCCATCGCCTCTAACTCCTCTATTGTTTTTGTAACGACTTTTCCTTCATCTAATTGCTTTATTGACTCATAAATAGCTTTTATGTTATTTTCAGAGTAAAATGGATCTATTGATACATCAAATGGTATTCTTTTTTCTCTGCACATTTTTTTAGCAAACATATTAAATGCTGTTGACATTGTTATTCCTAATTCATTACATATTTGTTCCATTTGTTTTTTTGTTACTTCATCTATTCTAAAATTTATTAATGTTTGCGCCATAAAACTCACCTCTTTCTATAATTATATTATAATGTTTTATAAAGACATTGTCAATACATTATATTTATATTGTGAGTATTTTAATACTTTTTATTCAAATACTTAAAAACTTACTATTTCATTGTACATGTCTATTGCATAGTTATCTGTCATTCCTGCTATGAAATCTATTATTGCTTTATAATAGTCTTGTGGATTTGTGTAGTCATATATTATTTTGTTTTTTAAGTTTGTGTTTGTTCTATCTGTTAAATTCCAGTATTTGTGTAACCAATCTTTAAAGCGAATAATTGTTTGTGGATAAAACTTTTTTAGCTCTTCTAGATTACTTAGTGTATTTTCTTTATCATAGGCATTTTTTAAAGTGTTGTATATTCTATTTATTATTATTTTGAAATATTCGTTTGATGCATCAAGTCTTGGATGTGAATATATATTGTTGTAGTTAAATTCTTTTATTTTATTTATTAAGTTTAGTTTTTCTGTTGAAAAACATATTCCTTTTTCTATAGTACTATTATTACATATATCTATTATAAGCTCATTTATTATGTTTGGATTATTTAGTGCTTCTTTGTTTTGTATTCCTAATATATTTTTTAGCTCTTCTAATTTTTCATTATTTAATAAATTTAAATGAAATGCATCTTCTATATCTCTACCTATATATGATATTTTATCTGATATTTTTACAACGCAAGCTTCCCAAGTATATGGACTATATTCATTTGGTTTTGTGTAATCTTTTAAGTCTATTGCTTGTGAGCGTGGTTTTAGTGAATTTTCATCTATTTCGCCACAATGTGATATTATTCCATCTCTTACTGCATATGTTAAATCTAAATTTTTCAAATCTCCATTTGCATCTTCCAAAAGCTCTATATCATCTACAAAATGGACACCATTTTTTTCATGCCAAAAACTTTGACCTATGTCTCTTAATGATATTTCATTTAATACCTTTTCTCCTTTGTGACCAAATGGACTATGTCCTATGTCATGAGAAATTGCTATTGCTTTTGTTAGCTCTGTATTTAGTCCTAGATAATTAGCTATTGTATTGCTTATAGAATCTACATAGCTTACATGTTCACTTCTTGTACATACATGGTCACTGCTAGGAGAGAAGAATACTTGTGTTTTATGTTTTAGTCTTCTATAAGCATTACAGTGTAAAATTCTTGTATAATCTCGCGCAAATTCGCTTCTTAAGTCATTATTTCTTGAATATAACGGATTAGCTCTTTTTATAAGCTCTTCCCATTTTGGATTATCTTGTGTTACTGAAACAGATTTAAAACTATCTTTCATAAATTTTCATTCCCTTCTTTTATTCTTATTAATTAATTTTCCTTATTATATTTGTTATATTATAATATATTATTTTATATATTTATACAATATACTTATAGATTTTTTGTTAACTTAATTTTTTTCTGTAGTCAATATAAAAAGTGATTACAAATAAAAATCTGTAATCACTTCTTATTTCTCATTTTAATATTTTAGATGCATATACCATCTCTAAAATTAATAATAGCAGTAAATCTAAATATAAAATTAGCTCCAATTGGTGCAACTTTTTTTCATACTTCTCTGTAACTTCCCGGTCTTCTGCATTGTTATACTTATGCCAACAATACCATGCTGTTATTCCTAGTATAATAAGAATTGCAAAAGAAATGGCTGTAAGAATTTCCAATACTGCTTGCATTTAATCCCTCCTCAGCTTAATATCTAAGTAGTTCGGTTATTCTATTCTGTCGCTTACGAAACATCAAGTTAATATTACTCTTATTTTTGCATATTGTCAATTAATTATTTTATAATAAAACCAATGGAATATTCTCCATTGGTTTTATCAAGATTACATATTATATTAATACTACTATTTGTTAGGAACTCTGTATACATATACAATATAATGGTCTTCTTTATGTGGAGAAGAGACTGTATCCTCTCCAGGTTTATATTGTATTCCTTTCTCATAACCACAATTATACCACACATTTTCTCCATTACTATTTTTACCAGCATATATTTGAGAATGAACTAATGAACTTTCTGAATTAGTATTTCCTTCAAATATAATATCTCCAGGTTGCAAATTTATATCATTTACATTAAGAGTTTTTCCTTCATACACTTTTTCGAAATTATTATTGTCTAAAAATTTCTTTAAATTTGTAGTACTATTTATTAATCTGTTTTTATCTGCACTTTCAGTAGCATCATATCCCGCAGCATATAATGACCAAGATATATATGACGCACAATTTACTTGTTTATCTAATATTGGATCACCATGTCCATATGTATATCCACCAATTGCAGTTTTTTCTTTTATATTCTTTGCACTTTCAATGAAATTACTTGGTGCAATATTAGATACTTCATTATTATTAGAAATAATTATACATTCACATAATGCAGGAAGTATTTTATCTTGTTCAAAATACCCAGTATTATTTCCACCTGCCACTGATGCACATGCTGAATCTGCTAAAAATATTTTTCCATCATCTGATATTCCAAGTAATGCAACATAATGACCTTTATAATAATTATTTCCTATATTACTATTATGTAGATCAACTAAAACAGGATTTCCCTTTTTTAGATTTTCAATTATTGCATCATTTGAAAAAACAGTTTTTGAGCAATATAAACCATACTTACTAAATTGATCTTTTACTTGAGATAATAGTGTATTTCCATTAGTTATTATTCCATCATTATTTACATCTACAGGATTTTTATTAACCCCAAATCCAGTAAGTATTGTTGCTACACTTGTTATTCCACAAGCATCAGTACCATATGTTCCAGCCCAATATGGTGTTTTTCCCCAAACATCATTAGATCCTTGTGCATAAACAGTATACTGTTTATCCCCATTTTTATAATATCCTTCTATTCCAGTTTTTCTTATTTGATCTGTATCATTTCTTACATATGATGTATCAGATTCATTATTATCGTTATTGTTACTTTGAGTACCACTTATATATCCATAATATTCGCTTATATATTTTGCTACTATTTTTCCATAAATTTCATTATCATTCATAACTTTGCAAACTTCTTTTACTGTATATTTTTGTGCTCCAAAATAGTAACCAGATTCTGCAATTAATTTAAATACAGCTTCTGATGCTTCACTATAGCTATTGTAATTATTCCAAGATTGACCATTTCTATCTATATATCCACCATTTAAATTTCCTCTAATGCTAGCCCAGTTATATGTTGTTGGACTAATTAAATCCCATCCGATTCCCCAACCAGATTCTGCTCTTATTATAGCCATAACAAATACTGCATTCACTCCATATTTTTCTTGATATTTTACTAAATCTGCAGTAACTGATTTCATATTTTCTTTACCTCTATCAGATACATCAGACTTTTCTATAATTTTATTTAATTCCGATTCATTTAATACTTTCATTGAATTACTATGATTTATATTTATATCGTAATTTAAAGCATCTTCGTAATTTTGAGAAAATTCCATACTGTCAACATCAATTTCATTTACTATATTTTTCCATGATGGATTTAATCCTGCTGCTTTTTTTGCGTAATATGTTAATACATATTGTGCATCTTTCGCAGTTATCATTTCATCACCATCTATATCTGCATAAAAAGTTTCATCACTTGACAATTTTACTTCATCTTTTAAAGTGTCAGCTACTGTTTTCATTAATAAATATGATGCATCTTCTACAGAAACTATTCCATCACCATTTACATCTCCTTTTTCTTTTGCTGACAAGTCAAGTTTTACATCTTTTAATACTTTTACTTCTTCTCCATTTACTTTTTTAGTTTCTGTTACTACTTGTACTTTACCTTTTGAAAGCTGTTTTGTTTGTTTTTCAGTTACTTCAGCCGCTTCAGCTTTTGATAATCCTAAGACTGTGATTATAAATAATATCACTACTAATCCTATAATTAGTTTGATTTTTTTTGACATTCTTTCATCCCCTTAATTTATTTTTTCTTGTTCTTCTTTATTAATACTACTAATAATATTAATACCACTATAATACCAACAGCTATTCCTATATAGATTGTTATCGACTTCTCTGTTTTCTTACAATTAACTGTAGTTGGTACTAATTTATATTTCATTGTTGAATCATTTGCTGTAACCAAATTTGTTTCATCTTCAAATGATATATCAAAATTCGTTTTATCTGTAATTTTTTCTGGTACTTTAAATTTTAAAGTACATAATTTTATATTTCCAGATTTTCCTTCATTTGATGAAAAAGTAATTACTAATATTGATTGTTCTCCATTAACAGCTTCTTGTATTGTATAATTGTTATTTTTTTCTTCTGTTCCTATATATTTTAAGTCTGAATCGTATTTTATCTTTAATATTCCTGCAGTTATATAATCAGCATCTTTCATATTAACTTCAATATTTACTTCTTCATTTTCGTTTCTTTCTTTTTTATCATTTTCTACTAATTCAATAGACATAGATTTAGAACTTGAACTACTTTCTACATCATTCTTTTCTGCTGCCAATGTTGGTTCTACTAACATTATTACAGCCATTATCCCAATTAATAATATTTTTTTTATTTTCTTCATCTAACCTAACTCCTTTACATTTACTTAATAATATTTCCTGCTGCTTTATAAGCATAATATCTTAAAATTTTTGATGCATCACTCGCTGAAATCTCACCGTCTCCATCGACATCACAGATATTGTATAAATCATCTATACTTTTTATATTTTCATTATAACTTATTTTACCATCTTCTACTAATTTTTGATATATTTCATAATCATCTTGTGCCTCGCTATTTGCAAAATCCCATGAATATATATTAGCTACAATAACTAGCACATCAACAGCATCACTTACATCAATAAGATTATCATTCCTTACATTTCCTACTATGTAATTTTTTCCAGGATAATTTTTTCCTATATTTTTTATGTCGCTATTGTCTGTGCTCTCACTTGAATCACTATCTTCTGTAATATTAGTTTTATTACCTGCAATATTATTTGAAGTAGTTGTTTCTGCAAATATATTATTGAAAAAGAGCATTATTAATAACATAGCAACAATAGTAATTATTACTACTCTTACATTTATTTTCATATTTATCTCCTTTATAACTACTTATTTTTTTTAGATTTTTTTCGGAATATAATAGCAAGAACAATTACTATTATAATCATGATAATACATATATAACTTTCACCAGTTTGTGGAATAAATGTTTTACCTTTTGTTTCTTTAACATTTGAAGTTTTTTCATCATTTGAAGCTTTTTCATTATTTGAATCTTTTCCATTATTGCTTGTTTGTTCACTAGATGCCTCTTTTTCATTGTTTTCTGGTTTGTTTTCTTCTGCTTTGCCTTCAACATCTGATCTTGGTATACTTATACTAGTAATATCATATAATCCAGATTTGTTCTTTCCTTTCCATTTTATTTCAACATTTTTTTCTGATGAACTATTTACTTTAAATGTAAACGTTATTATTTTTTTTGTTCCAGTTACTGTGTTTGCACTACTGTCTGAAGAATTAGCATTTCTTACTATTGCAAATCCTATTGCATTATTTGTACCTTGTGCTACATAACCATTACCTTCACCATTAGCAATATTAGCAAACTCCTCATATTCGTAATAATTGTTTCCAACTATTTCTACATCATCACTATACTCAATTCTTCCTTGTACAGCATCTTCTGGTTTATTAAATTCACCAATTAAAGTTATAGAAAATGTGTCATCCAATTTTAATGTATTTACACTTGATGAAATTGTAAACTTATTTTCTTGAGCCGTTTCAGCAATCTTATAATTAAATGTTGCTACAATACACCAAATAATTATAAGTACTAGTGATAATATAAAAAAGCTTTTTCGTTTGTTCATTTTTTTACCTCCTTATTAAATTTTCTATTTAATATTACCACTGGACTAAATTTTTGACAATAAAAAACAACTAATATCTGCATATGTAATATTTTTGTAACTTTTTTGTAATTTTTTTGTAATGTTTAATTACTATCTAAATATCATAATTCAAAAAAATGTGACTTAGGAAAATCCTAAGCCACATTTTTGATAAACTTTTAAAAGTAATTATCATTAACTATTTTTTATATCAATATTTATTATATCATAGAAATATTGTACTTTAGCTGATACATCATTATTCCATGCACCACCACAAAAAACTTCACCTATTTCATATATCGTATACTTTTGTTGTCCAAAATAATTTCCATTTGAATTTGCTATTATCTTAATCAAATCTTCTGTTGCCTCACTAAAATTGTTATATTTATTCCATGATTGTCCTAGTTTATCTATATATCCTCCATTTAAGTTTCCATATATAATTGCCCAATTGTATGTATTTGAATCAACTATCTCCTTTGCAGTTCCCCAATCAGACTCTACTTTAATAACAGCCATAATAAATACCGCATTTACTTTATATTGATCTTGATATTTTACCAAATCTGGTATAACTGATAACATATTGTCTTTTGCTTCTTGAGTAGCGTCTGAATTATTTACAATTTGTTTTAATTGATTTTCATTTAATTTTGGTAATGATTTTTGATGATCTGTGTTTACATCAAAATCTAATGTTCCATCATATTCTTTAGATTTTTCACTTACATTTGAACTTGAACTACTAGCATTGTCATTATTATTACCACCAATTGGGTTTACATCAATAGATTTATAAAACTTATTAACTATACTAGCTATAGATTTATCAGCATCTTGATCACCACCATACCATTTTGAGCAAGCATCTTGTATTGTATTACAATCTCCGTATAAATTTGCTATTATTTTAAATACATTTTCTGTCGCTTCGCTATAATTATTATATTTATTCCACGATTTACCATATTTATCAATAAATCCCCCATTTAGAGTTCCTAGAATAGAAGCCCAATTGTATGTTGATTGGTCAATTACTCCCCATTCTGTTCCCCAATTTGATTCTAATTTTATCAATGCCATGACAAATACTGCATTTATTTTATATTCTTCTTGATATTTTACTAAGTCAGCAGATATTGATTTCATATTTTCTTTTCCTTCGTCAGGCATATCGGATTTTTCTATAATTTCCTTTAATTGTGACTCATTTAATGCTTTCATTGATAAATCATTATTATTTATATGTATATCATACTTTAAAGCTTCTTCATCATTTTGAGAATAAACAATATATACATCATTTACTTCATTGATAGCTTGTTCCCATGTTGGATTTAATCCAGCTGCTTTTTTTGCATAATATGTTAATACATATTGTGCATCCTTTACATTTATCATTCCATCACTATCTATATCTGCATACTTGCTTTCATCACTTGACAATTCTGTTCTATCCTTTAAAGTATCTGCTACAGCCTTCATTAATAAATAAGATGCATCTTCTACAGAAACTATTCCGTCACCATTTACATCTCCTTTTGTTTTCATGGAAAAATCTAGATTTACATCTTTTAGTACTTTTACATCTTCTTCATTTACTTTTTTAGTTTCTGTTACTACTTCTACTTTCCCTTTTGAAAGCTGTTTTGTTTGTTTTTCTGTTACTTCAGCTGCTTCAACTTTTGATATTCCTAAAGCTGTAATTAAAAATAATGTCACAATTAACCCTATAATTAATTTGATTTTTTTGGTCATTTTTTTACCTCCTTATAAAATTTACTCTTTAATATTATCACTAGTCTAAATTTTTGACAATAAAAATTTGTTAATATATGTACATGTAATATTTTAGTAATTTTTATTACATTTTCCACAAATCCAATAATAAAAAAGTGATTTTTTGAATAAAATCACTTTTTATTATTGCTATTTTCCACGCTCTTCTTTTACTGCTGCTTGTGCTGCTGCTAAACGTGCTATTGGTACACGGAATGGTGAGCATGATACATATGTTAATCCTATATTGTGGCAGAATTCTATTGTTGGTGGATTTCCTCCGTGCTCTCCGCATATTCCAAGCTCTATGCTTGGTCTTGTTCTTTTTGCATCTTGTATTGCCATTTTCATTAATTTTCCTACACCTATTTGATCAACTTTTTGGAATGGGTCAAATTCAAATATTTTTTTATCATAATAGAATTTTAAGAATTTTCCTGCATCATCACGGCTAAATCCATAAGTTAATTGTGTTAGGTCATTTGTTCCAAATGAGAAAAATTCCGCTTCTTTTGCAATTTCATCTGCTACTAAACAAGCCCTTGGAATTTCAATCATTGTTCCAACATAATATTTAATATCCAATCCTGATTCTTTTATTAATTTATCTGCAGTTTCAGTTATAATATTTTTTACATATTTAAGCTCTTTAACTTCTCCAACTAAAGGAACCATTATTTCTGGTTTAACTTTGTATCCCTCATTTTTTACATTTATAGCAGCTTGTATTATAGCTTTAGTTTGCATCACTGCAATTTCTGGATATGTTATAGAAAGTCTACAACCTCTATGTCCCATCATTGGGTTAAATTCATGTAGATTTACTACTATAGATTTTAATTCATCAAAACTCATATTCATATCTTTAGCAAGAGCTGATATTTCCTCATCATCATGTGGTAAGAATTCATGAAGTGGTGGATCTAATAATCTTATTACAACAGGATAACCACTCATTACTTTGTATAAACCTTCAAAATCTGATCTTTGCATAGGTAATATTTTATTTAAAGCTAATTCTCTTTGTTCTGATGTTTTTGAAACTATCATTTCTCTTATAGCAGCAATTCTGTCTGCTTCAAAGAACATATGCTCTGTTCTACATAAACCTATACCTTGAGCACCAAACTCACGAGCTTTTTTTGCATCTCTTGGATTATCAGCATTTGTTCTTACATCAAGTCTTCTTATACTATCTGCCCAACTCATCAATTTAGCAAAATCACCAGACACAGATGCTTCTACAGTATCAATTTTTTCACCATATACATTACCTGTTGAACCATCTAAAGATATATAATCACCTTCATGATAGCTAGTACCATCTTTAGTATAAAATACCTTTTCTTCTTCATTTACAGAAAGCTCTCCACAACCAGCAACACAACAAGTACCCATACCACGAGCAACAACTGCTGCATGTGATGTCATTCCACCTCTTACTGTTAAAATACCTTTACATACAACCATACCTTCGATATCTTCAGGAGATGTTTCAAGTCTTACAAGTACAAGCTCTTTTTCTCCAGCATTTGCAAGCTCTTGTGCCTTTTGAGCAGTAAACACAACTTTACCAGTTGCAGCTCCTGGAGATGCAGGAAGACCTTTGGCAACAGGTTTTGCTGATTTTAGTTTTTTCTGGTCAAAGTTTGGATGTAATAATTGATTTAATTGATCTGGCTCTACTCTTAAAACCGCTTCTTTTTCATCAATCATACCTTCTGCAACTAAATCAACAGCAATTTTTAATGCTGCTTGAGCTGTACGTTTTCCGTTTCTTGTTTGAAGCATGTATAACTTACCATGCTCTATAGTAAATTCCATATCTTGCATATCTTTATAGTGTTTTTCTAGTCTATCGGCAAATTTTAGAAAATCATTATATGCCTCAGGATTGATATATTTTAATGTATCAATAGATTGAGGTGTACGAATACCAGCAACAACATCTTCACCTTGCGCATTCATTAAAAATTCTCCCCAAACACCTTTTTCACCTGTTACAGGATTTCTTGAGAAAGCAACACCTGTACCGCAATCTTCACCCATATTACCAAATACCATTGCTTGTACATTTACAGCTGTTCCCCAGCTTGAAGGTATATCATTTAGTTTTCTATATGTTATTGCACGAGGATTATTCCAAGATCTAAATACAGCTTTTATAGCTTCTATTAATTGTAATTTTGTATCTTGTGGGAATTCTTCATGTAGATAATTACTATAAATTCCTTTGAAGACTTTTACTAGGTCTTCTAAATCATTTGCATCCATATCTGTATCTAATTTCAAATTTCTTTGATATTTTTTTGTATCGATTGCATCTTCAAATAATTTTTTAGGAACCTCTTTTACTACATCACTATACATTTGAATAAATCTTCTGTAACTATCATATGCAAATCTTCTATTTTTTTCAGCAAATGTTTTTACTGTTTCATCATTCATACCTAAATTTAATACAGTATCCATCATTCCTGGCATAGAAGCTCTTGCTCCAGATCTTACAGAAACCAATAATGGTTTTTCTTTACTTCCTAATTTTTTTCCAGTTTGCTCTTCTAGATATAAAAGAGCAGAATCAATTTGTTGTAATATTTCTTTTGATATTTGTTCATCATCATCATAATATTTGTTACAACTTTCTGTTGTAATTGTAAAACCTTGTGGTATTGGCATTCCTAAAGATGTCATTTCTGCTAAGTTTGCGCCTTTTCCACCAAGTAGCTCTTTCATTTTTGCATTTCCTTCTTTAAAAAGGTAAACATATTTTTTTTCCATTGTTTATTTCCTCCTTGTTATATTCTTTTGTAAATTCGTAATTATTATAACATAAATTTATAAAAAACAATTATTTTTTTAATCTTTTTTTGTTTTTTTAAGTGTCAATGGGGACGGTTCTTTTTGACAACTTTGTCTATTAATTAAAAAAAATCATATAGTAAAGCAAATTTCGACATTTTTTTAAAATATTTAAAATTAATATTTTTAGCTTTTTTACTTTTTATTGATTTTATAAACTAATTTTTATTTAACTGCTAAACCTGTTATGATAATATAAAATAATTCTGAGAAAGATTGATGTTAATATCTTTTTAGTCAAAAGATTTCCTTGAAAGCAAATAACAGCTATTATGCCTATTTTCCCTAAGGTTATTGCTACAAATGATAGATCACTATTAGTTTTTTGGAATATAAAATAAGATATGAAAATATGGTGAATACAATAGAAAAATGCGGTATGAGCTTTATAAAAACTCACACCGCATCAATTAGCGATTAGTCTTCGGCTGTTTCTTCAATTTCGTCATTGTGCATTTGGTCTTCACGCTTTTCGCTTTCATGCATTGCGTCTTCATGCTTTTCGTTTTCATGAATTTCATCTTCATGAATTGCGTTTTCGTGAATTGCGTTCTCATGAATTGCATCTTCGTGCTTTTCGGCTTTATTCATTCTGTCTTTATTATCGTTTTTGGATTTCTCATTATTCCTTTCGGGAACTCCTATAACCAAATTACATAAAAAACCGAATCCCAATGCTTGCCAAAAGTTAATTTGAACCAATTCAATATTTAACAGTTGTGGTAAAATGTTATTCCAAGCATACATTACAACCCAAACATCAAAAATAATTGAAATGAGTACAAATACTGTGGTAAGCAACACCGTTGCAATTTTTACACTTCCTTCAGGCCAGCTTTTTTTACAGAGTTTTTCCGTAAAACCTTCATATTCTGACTTTGCTCTTTCAAAGTAATTTGATTTAAGAGCTGTAATCCCAAACGAAAGAATAACTGCCTGGAAGATTGTCATTTTTGAAAAGCCAAACATTGTTGTAACAGTTGCATTCCAGCATATGCTAAAAATTATGCCTTCTACTACTGTCGCACTTATAAGCACAACTGCTGCCAAAACAATGCCGAAAAGAAGCATGGGAAGAAAAGCTAGAAAAATAAGTATTCCATCCTTTACTTTCCGCCAACCATCGCCAACTTTCTCATGCATAAATATACCCCCTTTTAAATTTAATGGACCATGAGAAAAATTATTTATATACAATGGCTAAAAAGCCATAACAATGTTTCGATTGTACCATATTTTTTCATATTTTGCAATATATTCAACATAAATAATTGTCAATTTGCTCAGATACATGCTGATATTTCAAAAGAATTAAAATTAATAGAGATAAAAAAACTCAATTTAACATAATTTTCAAGTATTTGCAGATTTTAGTTGTATGTCAACTTTTTAGAAATCAAGTCTTGTATTTTATGTATATTCATGGTATAATACCAAATGATGTAGGCAAAGTCCTGTATCGTTTTCCCAGTTTTCACTAACTAGTGAGAGGGATAACCTCTAACTTTTTAGTTTATGCATGCAAACATTAATCACCAATAAAGTTTAAGGAGGAAAATCATGGGTATTACTATTAACGGAGGCCATTTCAATGGCAATAGTGTCATCATCAATGGTTTGATTTTGGGTGGCGGAAACTTTTTCGATGGAGATTCCAAGAGTATTGACGAGAAGAAGTCGACAAGTGCAAATGGTATAAGTCGGATAACTGTTAACTCCAATTGTGTTAATGTCCAGATGAATGTTGCTGATACCAATACTATTGACGCACATCTCTTCGGTCATGTCACAACAGATGGAACTACTGAATTTGATATATCTACATTTGGTACTGAAGTCAAAATTACTGTAAATTTGACAGGCATTTCCATAAATAGCAATCTACGTCTTTATATCGACATTCCAGCAACAATGTTCGATACAATTGATGTAACAAGTAAAAATGGCGATATCATCATTTCTGAAGGAGTAAGCGTTAGAAAGCTCAATCTAAAATCCGCAAATGGGAATGTAAAATCCAATGCTACCTTTGAAGTTATTACAGCTAACTCAAAGAACGGCAATACAAAAGTATCTGTAAATGCCATCTCTGACGTTGAACTGGATGTATCTTCTAAGAATGGCAATGCAATTGTAGAGTTGCACAATATCTCTTGTTGCAATCTTTCTACATCGTCTATGAATGGATCTGTACACAATTGTTTCCATGCTACAACTGGTCATAATACTGCCAACGGAGAAGTTTCTTCGAAGAATGGTGATGTTAAATTAAGCTAAATTCAAATAAAACATGATTAATAAAAGGCTCTTGATCATCTTTTGGCGATTGAGAGCTTTTTATTTACTAAGTATCCAACTATGCTATTATATACATATATAAAAGACATACTTTACATGACAAACAAAAAAAGTTATTACTTGTCTTAATACTTATATTGGGATTTTTGTATTTTTCAATAAATCTAATTAATCTGTATTAGAAATATATACATAAAATATACATACAGTAACTATTTTAATTTTTATAAATTTGACAAAAAAAACTCCCTCTTTCGAGAGAGAAAAGATAATACTTTTTTTTAGGAAAAGATTATTAACCGACTTTAACAATGTAGGTACTGTTACGAGTAGTTACCTGATAGATATTGTTTCCCATGTTCGAAACCGCCTTGACAATGCTGGTACTCCAGCTAATCAGCTTAGGCTGACCTTTAACAAACTCGAGTTTAGAGCATTCATATCTTTTTCCCACAACAGGAACATTGTGGGCAATGGCGATGAAAGTTTTTTCTGTTTCCGAGTTAACATCATCAAACCATACGGAGTTAAAATACCCCTTTACACCCTTCAAGATATAATCGGTCTGCCAACCCCTATCATTTTCCGAAATCACCTCATAGGTCTTACCGATGACCAATTCAGTAGGTTCGGAACAACCGTAGTAACTCATTGTGCCTCCATTGTATCTTACGATCTTTGCCATTTTTTCCTCCTTGCGTAATTACGCGTTCTTTGTTGTTTTTTTCCTACAGATGAAACGGAGTAAATGCGATTCATCACTTACAATTATATCATACTTTACATAACATTGTCAATTATTTAGATATTATAATAGTGTAAAATAGTTTCGGAATATACAAAAAGAAAGTCCTTTGATATAATAATTTACGACTAAATAAATCAAAGAAAGGACTTTCTTTTATGAAAACTATTATATCACAAAAATTATTAAATGTGTTAAAAAATAAAATAATTCCTATAATTTCTTTAAAATTATTTAATGATGTGGAATTTTTATTGAATAATCTGTTTGTTAATTATGGCTCAAATCACTATTTTAGCCATATTTATAAAATTCAAACTTCCGCTAGAAAAATGGTTAAATCTATTGTTAGCTCTACATTTGAATAATTAGATAATTATTTTAAAGAATCTACTTATAGAAAAACTCGATATTTTGTTAATAAATCTAATGTTTCTAGAACATTAATCACTATTGTTGGTGAAATCACCTTTAAAAGAACTTACTATGTTTCTCAAAATAATTCAGTTAAGTTTTATCTTTTGTGAATTTCATTTTAAACAAGCAATTCACCATATTACTACTGATGCTGATGAAAGATATTATTTAATACATATTTTTAAAAATAAGCCTAAATCTTATTTTATTGATGCTGTTGGTACAATCATATATAATAATCCAAATCGTAAAGAGACTATTACAAAAAAGCTTAATTACATTATTAATAATTATGCCAATATAAAATCAATGTTAGATTTAAATATTGGCTCATCTATGGAAAGTCACATCTCACACTTAATCGCTTCATTGTTTTCTTCTAGACCTAAGGGCTTTTCTACTAAAAGAATCACTAAATATCTAAAACTTAATGATTATAAAAATAATAATATAAATATATTTAAATTACATTTATCAACATATTCCCAAAAGAAAACTACCGAACTATATGAAAATACATATGATTACGAAATATTTATACCAGATAAAATTCATAATATTCCTGTCCTTAATTATGGACGAAATACTGGAACTTATATTTACTTAGACAATATTTCACATGAGATATCTACAGAAACTTATACATAAAATGAAACATAAAGATAAATAAATTTTATCTTTATGTTTCACAAACAAATTATATATCATCGGATTATTTTCCGAAATTTCTTGACATCAATGTGGTATTCTTTTCCATCGAGTATCTGTTAAGTAATAGGTAGCAAATTTTTTCTCATAAATCCCCACTATAATTTACTTATTTTTTATTTTATCATCTATAAATCAATTCACTAATTGGTTTGATATTTATTATTTCTTTTAATTTTTAGTTACCTAATAAAGTACCATTCTTAAAGTCATAAACTCCTCGTTTTTTCTTTATTTACTTTCCATAATTAAAAAATAACCTTTACAATGTCAACTGTTTATGTTTTTTGTTTGTAATGAAAAAACTACAGAAAAATCCTGTAGTTTTTTTGTGGTTGTCAAAAAGAACCGTCCCCATTGACATATTATCTTATAATGTCTTGTTCTTCTACTTCATCTCTTCCTTTACTTGCAATGTTCAATTTTGCCCTATCTTCATACTTAATTGTATCCATTTTTTTCACTACATCATTGTAAGTAATACTATGATGACTCATCAAACATTGAGAAAAGGCTTTTTTTATTAAATCGGGATTTTCAATATATGCTTGTTTTAATCTATCACATTCTGCTGCAGAATCAACAAATCTTAAGTAATTTCGAAAACCGTCTACTTTGCCAGTTCTTTCTAATCTATATGCTATGTTTGATAATATTTGGTAATACCAGTTTTTATTTCCTTTGCAATATTTAGAAATACATGTTCTTTCTAATTTCTTATCAAATTTATTTCCATTGTTTTTAATTAGGTTTCTTAAAATTCTATATTCATTGAGCTGATATGCTTTATCTATTTCGCCTGATATACATATGTTGTGATTTTCTTTGTCTTCTGTTGTGATAATTTTCCTTTTTTCCATATATTCGCCTAACAAGATTTCTGTAAATCTAGTTGCAATTTCTTGATTTTCAGCACTAATGTTTTTTCCTTTAGTATTTTCGTTTAGCAATATATGTGTGAATTCGTGAGCTATATTATATATATCTAGTGCATTATTTTTATTGGTACAAATTCTTGCTATAAGATTTGGTCTTTCAATACCATCGCCACACATAATTGATGTACTTCTATTATGTCCGCTAGTGAAACCATCACCAATTTCTTTATTTTTATCACTGCACTTATCAAAATAAATTTGCGTTTTATATTTTAAATATGTATCTTCAACTTTTTTCCCTAAACTGGAATTTAAATCTTTGAAAAAGTCCATTACTATTCCAAGCTTATCTTCAATAGTCATAATTTCTTTTTGTGGCTCTGGCATACCTCTTGTACCTTTAAATTTTTCTTTATTTTGTATTATATAATCAATATTATTGGAAGAAAATAAACTGATATCTAATTTATCTAAATTTTTTTCAATTGTTTTTCTTTGCTCAATTCTGCTTAGAAATAATTTTAGTTTATTAATTATACTAGGTCTATATTCCTTTAAACTTTCCATGATTTATATTCTCCTTATAATATTTTATGGCATATTTTATAAAGCCTGATATATTATAATTTTACCACAAATTACTATATATGTGTCAACTAAATATAGACAATTCCTATTTTGTAAGGACCGTCCCCGTTTTTGGGTTTGTTTTTCTTTTTATTTGCTTTCCATAATTTTGAAATAATCTTTTGTGTGTCAACTGTTTATGTTTTTCTTTTAGCAATGAAAAAACTACAAAAAAAATCTGTAGTTTTTTATTGTTGTTGACAAGTTGGTTATCTTTCCCAGCTGTCTGGTTTTATTGCTTTTACTTGGTTTATTTTTTTAGTTTGTTTTCTTGTATTATTTAATTCATCATTGCATTCGTTTGCTATCTTGTTTATAATGACATGCATATATCCGCCGAATCTGCAATTGTTGTACTTTTCCATTAGCATATCTTTTGCTTTTGATCTGATGAATGATATTGCATCATCTGGATATGGGCTTTTCTTTAATTCGATTATACTATAATTATTACTGTAAAATTTTAGGGCTTCGAAGTATTCTCTTCTTATTTTTGTTTTTAGCTCTTTTTCTATAGCATTTATTGTAGTAGCTCTTAATAAATCTCTTTGTTCGTCTGTATAATATGCTCTTGAATTTAGATGTTTTTTGCATTTTTCTATTAAGTCATATGCAGAAGTAAATTTTCCTTGCTGTACTAATTTGTTTATTTGGATAATCATTTCTTGAACTTCGCTTTTGTGTTTAAAAATTCTTTTTTCTTTTGGTAATTCTTGTTGAAAGTTATTCATCATCTAAATTACCTCCTAAAAATTAAAATTCTATTTTATTTTTTACCCAATCGTTTAGTTCATCTATTGAAACTCTAACTTGTTCCATTGTATCTCTGTCTCTTATAGTAACTTGGTTATCTTCTAATGTATCAAAGTCTATTGTTACACAATATGGTGTTCCTATTTCGTCTTCTCTTCTGTATCTTTTTCCGATACTTCCCGCTTCGTCGTAGTCACACATGAAGTCTTTTGCTAATTTTTCATATACTTCTGTAGCTTTTTCACTTAATTTTTTAGATAGTGGAAGTACAGCAACTTTGTATGGTGCTAATGCTGGATGTAAATGTAATACTGTTCTTGTGTCACCTTCTGCAATTTCTTCTTCTTCATAGCTGTTACATAAAAATGCAAGTGTAGCTCTATCGCATCCTAGTGATGGCTCTATTACATATGGTATATATTTTTCATTTGTTTCTGGATCTAAGTATGATAAATCTTGTTTTGAATGTTCCATATGTCTTGATAAATCATAATTTGTTCTATCAGCTATTCCCCATAGCTCTCCCCAACCAAATGGGAATTTGAATTCTATATCTGTTGTTCCTTTACTATAGAAAACAAGCTCTTCTTTACTATGTTGTCTTAGACGAATGTTGTTCTCGTCCATTCCAAGTGATAATAACCAATTTTTGCAGAATTCTTCCCAATATTTGAACCATTCTTCATCTGAACCTGGTTTACAGAAAAATTCTAATTCCATTTGCTCAAACTCACGAGTTCTAAATGTAAAGTTACCTGGTGTTATTTCATTTCTGAAGGCTTTACCAATTTGAGCTATACCTGTTGGTAGTTTTCTTCTTGTAGTTCTCATTACATTTTTGAAATTTACAAATATACCTTGTGCTGTTTCTGGTCTTAAATATATTTGTGATGTTGAATCTTCTGTTACACCTTGGAATGTTTTGAACATTAGATTGAATTTACGAATTCCTGTAAAATTGTGCTTTCCACAGTTTGGACAATTTATATTGTGATCATCCATAAATTTAATCATTTCCTCATCAGACCAACCATCAGCAACTAAATCTTGACCATTTTGTGTTGCCCATTCTTCTATTAATTTATCTGCTCTATGTCTTGTTTTACATTCTTTACAATCTATTAATGGATCACTAAAACCTCCAACATGTCCTGTTGCAACCCAAGTTTCAGGATTCATAAATATTGCAGCATCTAGTCCTACATTGTATTTACATTCTTGTATGAATTTCTTTTGCCAAGCTTTTTTTACGTTGTTTTTAAGCTCTGAACCTAAAGGACCGTAATCCCAAGTATTAGCTAAACCTCCATAAATTTCTGAACCAGGATATATAAATCCTCTGTTTTTGCATAAACTTACAATTTTTTCCATTGAATCTACCATATAAAAAACCTCCTTTATTTTTTCGGCTGTGGTTATTGTTGTATTTTAGTAGATTTTATTTTAAATACAAAAAACGCCCACTAGCCTATAAAGCTAGGGACGAAATATTTTTTTCCGCGGTTCCACCCTAATTGATATTGATTTCGAATACATTAACGAAACATATTGTATTGAAATTTCTATCCTCTCTTTTTTTTAATGCTCCAAAGCTCCACATATAATTCATATTACTAATTTCCACCAACCATTAGCTCTCTTTTAATTGAAGTTATATTCATTCTTTTTCATCGCATTTTATGGTAATATTTTATCATGTTTTGAAAATATGTCAATACTTATATTTTAAACTTCTTTACAAAAAAAATAAAAACGCTGAAAGCTTTGCGAACACTTGGTTTGACTGATTTCAGTTTTAGTGTTATTTTATGTTATCCTCAATGTTATCCACAGGGTTGTGGATAATGTGGATAACTCTGTGAATAACTGTTTTTACTGATGTGTTTGTACAAAGTTATTCACATTGTTTTCCACATGTCGAAATAAGTCGATTTAACAATTCATTATGTATATTTCTTTTTTCTAAAATATTATTCATCTAGCATTTTACATAATTTTACATTCTACTATTTACGACAAAACCATAAATAATTAATGCCGCTTCGGTTAATAATATTGCTGGAAAGCCTATTTGAAATTTTGCTTTTTTTGTTTTGTGATGAAATACTATCATACCTAATATTCCACCAATTCCTCCTCCAAATAATACTAGAGTAAATAATGTTGCTTCTTGAATTCTCCAAGATCCATGTTTAGCCTTCCATTTATCTAATCCCATTACTAAAAAAGTTATTATATTTATTGCAATCAAATATATTATAAAAGATTTTACTGAAAAAATTGCATCTGCATCTATATTTATCATTCTTCCTCCTTTCCTATTGAAAAAAATTCTCTTCTTAATTAATATCTTAGGATGTGTCAAAAAGAACCGTCCCCATTGACAACCCATTGACATCTCAAGATGTGTCAAACAGGACCGTCCCTATTTTTCAGTCCCTATTTTTCAGTCCCTATTTTTCACTATTTTTCAAAAAATTAAGACAGAGATTCAATATTGGTATTTTTGTCTCTGTCTTTTATGTTAACTCTTTATATTTTACCTCATTTGGGTTTAAAAGTCAAATAGACTTAATTGGTTACTTTGACTCATACCTTGTAGACAGCCTGTTGTTTTTAGTACTTCTATTGCTTTGTCTCCTATTTTTGCTCTTATTTTTAGGTCGTTTATTGACATGAATTTTCCGTCTTTTCGTGCTTCTACTAAACTTTCGGCTGCTACTGTTCCAAATCCTGGTATTTTGTTGAATGGCGGTCTTACTCCATCATTTTCTACTATGAATTTTTTTGAGTCTGATTTGTATAAATCTACTGGTAAGAAGTTTAATCCTCTTTCATAGAATTCTAATATTAGCTCTAGTACTTGGTATGTATCTTGGTCTGTTTTTGATGCTCCATTTCCTTTTAGCTCTATTTCTTTCATTTTATTTTTAGCTCTTTCTTTTCCATTACACATTACATCTGCATCAAATGCATCTGCTCTTATTGTAAAATATGCTGCGTAATATGCTTTTGGAATATGAACTTTATACCATGCTATTCTAAATGCATTTGTTACATATGCTGCTGCATGGGCTTTGGGGAACATGTATTTTATTTTTTCACATGATTTTATATACCAATCTGGTACATCATGCTCTTTCATTAATGCTTTATATTCTTCCCATTTTGCTGGGTCTTTTAATGCTTTACCTTTACGTACTGTTTCCATTATTTTAAATGATGAGTTTGGTGGAACTCCTTTTTTTATCAAATAAATCATAATATCATCACGACAACATATAGATTCTTGAAGTGTTACTGTTCCTTCTTCTATTAATGTTTGTGCATTTCCAAGCCACACATCTGTACCATGAGATAGACCTGATATACGAATTAATTCATCAAAAGTTGAAGGCTTTGTATCTACAAGCATACCTCTAACAAATTTTGTACCAAATTCTGGAACTCCAAAACTTCCTACTTTACTATGTATTTGCTCTGGCGTTACTCCTAATGCTTCTGTAGAGCAAAATATAGACATTGTATCTTTATCATCTAAAGGAACTTTTGTTGGATCCATACCTGTTATATCATATAGCATTCTTATCATTGTTGGATCATCGTGTCCAAGTATATCTAGCTTTAACAAGTTTTGATCTATTGAGTGATAATCAAAGTGTGTTGTTATGATATCTGAATTTGGATCATCTGCCGGGTGTTGTACTGGTGTAAATTCGAAGATTTCTCTACCTTTTGGAACAACTATAATACCACCTGGATGCTGTCCTGTTGTTCTTTTAATTCCTGTACAACCTTGAGCAATTCTTACAACTTCTGGTGTATTTATTGGAATTCCTTTATCTTCATAATATTTTTTTACATACCCAAATGCTGTTTTATCAGCTACTGTACCAACTGTTCCAGCTTTAAAAGTTGTTCCCTTACCAAATATTACTTCTGTATATCTATGAGCTTTTGCTTGATATTCACCAGAGAAGTTTAAATCGATATCTGGCTCTTTATCTCCATTAAATCCTAAGAATGTTTCAAATGGAATATCCATACCATCTTTATCTAACCTATGACCACATTTAGGACACATTTTATCTGGAAGATCAAATCCATTTCCATATCCATAGTCTGTAAAATCTGAATACTTGCATTTTGGACATCTATAATGTGGTGGAAGAGAATTAACCTCTGTAATACCTGTCATATTGGCAACAAATGATGAACCAACTGAACCTCTGGAACCAACTATATATCCATCTGCATTTGATTTCCAAACCAATTTTTGTGCAATAATATACATAACGGAGAAACCATTTTTTATAATAGAGTTTAGCTCTTTTTCCAATCTATCTTCAACTATTGGAGGTAATTCATCTCCATATAATTTATGTGCTTTATCATATGCAATTGTTTTGATTGTTTGTTCACAATTATTGATATATGGTGGACATTTTTCTGGTGAAATTGGACTTATTTTTTCACACATATCAGAAACTTTATTTGTATTTGTTACAACAACTTCATATGCTTTTTCTTCACCTAAATATTGAAACTCTTCAAGCATTTCTTCTGTTGTTCTTAAATATAATGGAGCTTGCTCATCAGCATCATCAAAACCTTGTCCTGCCATTAATATACGTCTATATATTTCGTCTTGTGGATCCATAAAGTGAACATCACACGTTGCAACAACTAATTTATCTAATTTTTCACCTAAATTAACAATTTTTCTATTTATATCCTCAAGAGCCTTTGTATCTGGAACTGTTCCATTTCTAACCATAAACATATTATTTCCAATTGGTTGAATTTCTAAATAATCATAATCTTTTGCAATTTCCTCAATTTCTTCATCAGATTTTCCAGCAACAATTGCTCTATATAATTCTCCTGCTTCACAGGCACTTCCTAATATTAATCCTTCAGAATATTTTCTGTATAAAGATTTTAAAATACGAGGTTTTTTATAAAAATAATTTAAATGAGAATATGATATTAATTTATATAAGTTTCTAAGTCCTATATAATTTTTAGCAAGAATTATAGCATGATATGTAGGTAATTTTTTGTACTCATCTTTTTTTCTTAACTTATCAACACAAACAGTATCAAAATCTTCAATTTTTTTAGCACCTTTTTCCTTTAACATATCAATCATTACATTAAATACTTTAACTGTTGTATCAACATCATCTAATGCTCTATGTGCAACTTCTACTTTTATTCCTAAATTTTCAGCTATGATACCTAATTTATATTTTTTGTAATCTGGGAATAAATCTTTTGCTAATCTTAGTGTATCAACATATGTATTTTCTAATTTTAGTCCTAATTGGAAACAATTATGTTTTAAAAATCCTACATCGAAATCAGCATTGTGTGCAACTATTACAGAATCACCAATAAATTCTAATGCCTTTGGTAGAATTTTGTCGATTGTTGGCGCATCTTTAACCATATCATCTGTAATATGAGTTACATCTATAACTTTTTGTGGAATTGGTTTTTCTGGATTAACAAATGTAGAAAATTCGTCTATAACCTCTCCGTTTTTTACTTTCATAATTCCTATTTCAGTTATTTTTTCCGTTCTAAATGAAATACCTGTTGTTTCTAGGTCTAATACACAATATGTTGTATCAATATCCTGTCCCTTTGGATTTGATACATTTGATGGTTTATCTGGTACTAAATATGCCTCAACACCATAAATTATTTTCATATCTTTATTATCATATCCTAGTAATTTGTGTGCCTCTGGGAAAGCTTGAACAACACCATGGTCTGTTATTGCAATAGATTTCATTCCCCATTTCATTGCTCTTTTTATTAAATCTTTTGCATTTGTCATACCATCCATTTGACTCATTTTTGTATGCATATGAAGCTCTACTCTTTTTACTTTACTATTATCCATTCTTATTTCTTTTTTCACACCTGCAGTTTCCACAATTGTATTTGCAATTACTCCAAGTTCTTTAGAAAATGGATCAAATTGTGCAGTTCCTCCAATTCTTACACCTTTTGCTTCTTTCATTCTTGATTTAAACTTTTTTAATTTTTCTTCTTCAATAAAAGCTTTACATGTTATTGTACTTGAACCATCATATAAATCAAATGCATATAATGTTTTTCCACTTTTTAATAATCGCTCTTCTGAGTTTAATATTTCACCTTCTAAGCATATTTTTCCACTATCAACAGAAATATCAATAACTTTTGTAAATGGATCTTTAATATTAGGATTTCTACCATATATTAGTGGTGTTATCTCTTCTGGCTCTTCTTCAGGTATTGGTGGAGCATCTTTATCATCTGGTAAAGGAGGAAGTGAATCTGGTGTTGGAGCATTTACATTTTTTATTTCGAAATCATCTGCATTATTATTGCTTTTTTCTTCTTTTTTCTTTTCTTTTTCAAGTTTATGCTCTTCCATTTTTTTTGCAAACTCAGTTAATGCTGTATCTTCCAAGCTTTTTGTAAATTCTTTATATTTTTGCTCTTCTTCTGCAGAAATTGATTCAGCAAAGTTAATTTTATATTTTTGGCCATATATATTTTCCAAAGTATTTTCAAATACTTTATTCATACCTCTTGCAGTTAAAAAATCTTTACCTGTCATATGTAAATTGACATTTATAACACTTGAATCTATTTGAACTTCGCTATTTCTAAGAATTGCCTTTGTCATTGGATATCTGTATGATAAATAATCAACTATATTATCCCATTCATTTTGTACATCTATTTCTGGCTCAAATTCATATCTTATTTTTATTGTTGCACCACTTAAATTAAATCTTTTTACTAAAAATTTTTCGAATGCATGTACTTCTTTAATATTTATAATTTTTTCTGAAATCAAATACACTTCAAAACAATTTGTTTTTTTATATAAATTAACTTTTTCAATTTTAGCACTCAATATGTTTGTATTACACTTGAAATCGTCAAAAATCGTACCTATCTTTTTTAAAGCATTTTCTTCTGACAAGATTTTTCAACTCCTTTTTGATTTTTCTTGGTATATTTTATATCATTTTTGAAAATAAATCTATAATTTTCTTAAGTTTTATAAAATTATAAAATTATAAAAATTCCTTGATTTATTCAAATTATTGTGATATATTATTAATTGTTGATGACATTTGGTCATTACATTTTGAATTTTTAAAGGTATGGTAATATAAGCTTTTTTCTTTATTTACTATATCATATAACAAGGAGAAGTCGGTTTTTGCCGGCTTTTCTTTGTTTTATATAAAATATAATTAAATAATATTCCATCAAAAAACAGCTAAACAACAAGAAAGCCGGGATTACCGGCTTTCTTGCAAAACAAAAGATTATAAAATTGGAATTTTGAAAAAATCTTATTAAATTCCTTATACCTAAAATGGAATGACCAAGTGTCATTAACGACTAGTACTATATCATATAATTACTGATTTATCAATTGATTTTCTAATATTTTTGTAATTTGTAGTTATAATGTATGCCAAAAATATTTTGAGAATATTATAATTACTTGTAAATTTTTAATCGTTACTGAAAAATACTTGATTTACTTGCTAAAATATGATATATTAGACATCAAGTGATATGTAATCACATTGTTTTAAAGGTATGGGGGTTTTAAATAAGCTTTTTTCACTTTTTAACTTCCTATATTATATTTTTTTTACGAAGTAAGAAGCTGGATTTTCCAGCTTCTTACTTTTTGTTTTGTAAATATATTTTCAATTTTTTCTTTCAAATACAGTAATTATGTGTTATCAATACATTATTTTTACAATAAAAAATGCTTGATTTATTAATCTAAATGTGATATATTATGTATCGTAATATATCATTATATTATTTTTTAAAGGTATAGGAGATTTCGAATAAGCTTTTTTCATTCTCCTAAAAAATATTTCATTTGAAAAGCGAAAAGTCGGATTTTCCGACTTTTTGCTTTTTATTTTATATATTCTTTTTTATCAAATTATCCTATGAATATCATTAAAAGTAACATATACTGATAATAATATCATTAGTCCAAATCCTAACATTTGAATTCCCATTTCGTATTTTTCATCTAATGGCTTTCTACGTATTGCTTCTATTATTAAAAGTACGATCTTTCCTCCATCTAATGGTGGAAATGGTAATAGATTTGTTACACCTAGTGATAATGAAATTAGTGCTAATATGTAGATAAATTCTTGTAATCCATTTGTCTTAGCAACTACACTAGATATACCTACAGGTCCCATTAAATCATTTGTACTAACTCTTCCTGTAAACAACATTTTTATATTATCTACTATTGAAAATGCGAAATCACCGGTATTAAGAACTGCGTAATATATATTATTTGCAAAATTTTTATCTGCTGGTTTTAATTTTACTCCTAATAAATATTTCTTTTGTTTTATTGGGGTAATATCTATTGATAGCTCTTCGTTGCTTCTTTTAACTGTAAAATTCAATTTTTCATCATTTGAGCTGTTTTGCAAAATATTTGACAATTCTGTAGGATTATTTTCTATATTTACTCCATTTACAGAAATTATCTCGTCTCCTATTTCAAGTCCTTGATTTTGCACATTTCCATTTGAATCAAATCCTTGAATTTTAGTGCTGTTTTCTGCTTCTAAATATATTCCAGTAGAATTGTATTCTAGCATCGTTGGAGCTGTTTTATATTCTAGTTGCTCCCCATTTCTTTCTATTTGTATTGTTACAACTTCACCATTTGATGAATTTATAATTTTGTTTATATCAGATTGCTTTTTTACACTTTTTCCATTTATTTTTTTTATTGTATCTCCTGGCATAATTCCAACTGATTCTGCTGAATATCCAGATGTGCATGAATCAACTGTAGTTGTTACATTATTTGGTGTAGCTGTTTGAAGTCCCATATATACAATTAATGCAAATATAATATTTACAAGTCCTCCTGCAGACACTATTGCTATTCTTTTTGGAATTGAAACTTTATTAAAAGCGCCCTCTTCTTCGGAGCGCTCTTCTTCACCTTCCATACTAACAAATCCACCTAATGGAATTGCTCTTATTTGATATTTTGTTTCTTTCCCTTGTTTACTAAAAAGCACTGGACCAAATCCTATTGCAAATTCTTTTACTTTAACCTTACACCATTTTGCAATTAAAAAATGTCCTAGTTCATGTATAAATACCAAAAATCCTAAAAGAATTACTATTTTTAATACACTTATTAAAAAAACAATCAAATTTTTAATCCTCCTATGTTAAATTAACATTAGTAAAAAATATGCAAATGGAGCAATAAATAATAAACTGTCAAATCTATCTAAAATTCCTCCATGCCCTGGTATTAAATTACTATAGTCTTTTACTCCTGTAAAACGTTTTATACTTGATGCTGCAAAATCTCCAATTTGGCCAACAAGGCTTAATACTAATGCAATTACTGAAATTATAATGTAATTAATATTGTAATTAAAACATTTATTTAAAATTACTGTATATATTAGAGTTAAAATAATTGCACCAACTGTTCCAGCCACACATCCTTCTATTGATTTATTGGGGCTTATTTGACTAAATTTGTGTTTACCAATTCTTCTTCCAACTGCATAAGCAAATATATCAGTTCCCCATGCAGAAAGAATTGTATACCATACGAAAAATTTTCCATTTTCCATTCCATACACCATTGGTATAAATGAATAAAATAATACCAAATATATAATTCCAAAACAAGTTACAGCAACATCAAGTACTGTGGTTTTTAAGTCTGTTATTATTATATGTAAAAATAATGCTAAAATTACAAATGGTATATATACTCCCACTATAGGTAATATGTATTCATTTGGAACAATATTTATCGCGAGTATTAAAGCACACGACAGATACGATATCCATGATATTGGATTTGCTTTATTACTAGTCTTAAAGCAATGTGTATATTCATGTACACTTATTACAGCAAGAATAGTAACAGCTATATCTATTACATATTTATTTCCTAACAAGAAAATTAAAACAACTATTGGAAATCCAATTAATCCAGAAATAATACGTTTTAAATTCATTATTTATTTTCCTCCAAATTTTCTATTTCTCTTTTGATATATTTGTATAGCTTCATCTATGTCAGATTTATTAAAATCTGGCCAGAATTTTTCTTTAAAACAAAATTCAGAATATACAATTTGCCAAGGTAAAAAATTACTTGTACGAAGCTCTCCACTTGTTCTTATTAATAAATCTGGATCAGGCTGACCAGCTGTATACAAATTGTCAGATATTGTTTGATCAGATATATCATCTATGCTTAAAGTTCCATTTTTTACTTGTTCAGCAATTTTTTTAACAGCCATTGTTAACTCAGCTCTTCCTCCATAATTAAGTGCAATATTTAAAGTTAATCCTGTGTTTGTTTTAGTTCTATCTATTGCTTTTAATATTGATTCTTTTAAACCTTTATCTAAAACCTCAATGTCACCTAATACTTTTATTCTTATATTTTCTGTATCTGCTCTTTTAGCAAATTTATCAAGATAAAATCTTAATAAACTCATTAAAGCTCCAACTTCTTCTTTGCTTCTTTTCCAGTTTTCTGTAGAAAAAGCATATACAGTTAAATATTTTATTCCTATTTTATTACAATATTTTGCAATATTTTCTAATGTTTCGGCACCTTTTTTATGACCATCTGATACATTTAAATTTCGTACTCTTGCCCATCTTCTATTTCCATCCATTATTATCGCAATATGAGTAGGTATATTGTTAATGTCTGATTCCATAATTATGACTCCTTTATTTATTTCTATTTTTTATATATAATGCTAGCTCTATTAAAAATTCACCTTTTTCATTGTAATTTTTTATAATCTCAATTGCTTCATTTATTATATCATCTAACATTTTTTGAGCTTTTTCTAGTCCATATTTTGTTACATATGTACATTTTCCTCTTGCTTTATCATTTCCAACTGGTTTTCCAAGCTCTTTTTCATTTCCTATTTCTGATAATATGTCATCTTTAATTTGAAATGCTAAACCTATTTTTTCGGCATAATCAGTAAGCTTATTTAAGTCTTTTTCATCAGCATTTGCAAGTATTGCACCAATTCGTACAGAAGCTTTAATTAATGCACCAGTTTTATTTTCATGCATATATTCTAAATAGTCACTAGAAATTTGTTTTCCTTCATATTCTGTATCAACATACTCACCAGCAATCATTCTATCTATACCATAAGATAATTCATATAACGCATTTAATTTGCTTTGTTTTTCATTATCATCACTTTCAGAAATATCATCAATTATTAAATTATATGCATTATTTAATAAACTATCACCAGCTAATATTGCAGTAGCTTCATTATATTTTTTATGATTTGTAAGCTTACCTCTTCTATAATCATCATTATCAATTCCTGGTAAATCATCATGAATTAAAGAAAAAGTATGAACCATTTCCATTGCAACCGCAAATTTGTAGCATTTTTCTATATCATCTTTAAATAAATTATATGATGCAATTATTAAAATAGGTCTTAATCTTTTTCCACCAGCCATTAAGCTATATCCTTTAGATTCATTTAAAATATGCTCTGGACAGTCTTCTTTTTTTAAATATTTAGTTAATTCATTATTGATTATATCAATATATTTTGTTAGCTCATCTTTAAAATTCATATGATTCCTCCATAAAAGATTTTATACACTCATAACTTCTTTTTCTTTATTATCTAATAAAGTATCAATTTCAGCTATTTTTTTATCTGTTATTTTTTGAATTTCTTCCTCTGCCATTCTTAATTCATCTTCTGTTATTTCAGAATCTTTTTGTTTTTTCTTAAATTCTTCAATTCCATCTCTTCTTATAGATCTTACTGCTATTTTTGATTCTTCAGCCATTTTCTTTATGCTTTTTACTATTTCTTTTCTTCTTTCTTCATTTAATTCTGGGAAAGAAAGTCTTATTACTTTTCCGTCATTATTTGGATTTATTCCTATGTCAGATTTTAATATTTCTTTTTCAATTTCTTTTAATATACCTAAATCCCATGGTTGTATTACTATAAGCCTAGCTTCTGGAACAGAAATTCCAGCTACTTGTGATATTGGAGTTGGTACACCATAATAATCAATTTTAATTTTATTTAATATTGCAGGATTTGCACGACCTGCTCTAACTTCTGCTAAGTTATTTTCAAATACTCCAACTGTTTTATCCATTTTATTTATAATATCGTCATAATTCATAATTCATAATTCCTTTCATAATAAATTTTATTCTGTAATTAAATTACAGAATAAACTGTTTGTTATATAATATTTTACTTTGATTAAAAAGTCAATTATATTTTAATCAGCTTTTACTAAAGTTCCTATTTTTTCACCTTTTACAGCTTTTATCATATTTTCTGGTTCATTCATGGCAAATACTATTAAAGGTATATTATTTTCTCTACATAAAGAAATTGCTGTTGCATCCATAACCTTTAGGTCTTTATTCAAAATGTCCATATATGTAATTTCATCATATTTAACAGCATTTGAATCAACTTTTGGATCAGCTGAATATACACCATCAATTGTTTTAGCAACTAATATTACTTCTGCATTTATTTCTGCTGCTCTTAAAGCTGCTCCTGTATCTGTTGTAAAATATGGGTTTCCAGTTCCACAAGCAAATATTACGACTCTTCCTTTTTCTAGATGTTTTACTGCTTTTCTTTTTATATATGGCTCTGCAATTTCACGCATTTCAATTGCAGTTTGAACTCTTGAATAAATTCCCTTTGATTCTAATGAATCTTGTAATGCTAAAGCATTTATTGTTGTAGCAAGCATTCCCATATAATCTGACGTAGTTTTTTCCATATTGTATCCATATTTACCTCTCCAGAAGTTTCCTCCACCTACTACTACTGCAACTTGTACTCCAAGCTCTGTCATTTCTTTTATTTGAGATGTTATTTTATCAACAACTTCTGCTGATAGCCCAGTTTTATTTTCACCTGCTAAAGCTTCTCCACTTAATTTTAACAATACTCTTTTATACTTAATATCTGACATAAAAAACACTCCTTCTTTTTTTATCTTTGCCATTTTATCATACATATCATAAAAATTGCACCCTTTTTTGAAAAAAATATATAAAAAAAGAAATAAATTTAAGCAAATTTGTGTATTGCTTAAATTTATTTCTTTTTATGTAATCTGATTATTTAATTTTTGTTTTATTATATAAAGTTATTGCTGTACCTGCTAATACTGTAATTCCAATAATAAATATAATTTCAGTATTTGATCCTGTTTGTGGAAGTCTAGTTGAGTTTGAAACTGCGTTGTTTGTTGTATTGCTTGTTGTATTATTAACTGTTGTATTATTTGTTTCTACAGTATTATTTTCTGTAGTTGATGTATTATTTGTTGATGTCATATCTTCAAATGAATCAAAATTAATTGGTGCTGTATCTGCTAAAGCTACTCCAGTCCATAAATACATTAAAACTACTCCTGCTAACAAAATTCCTATAATTTTTCTTATATTATTTTTCATTTCTCTTATCTCCTTTTCTTTTGATTTATAAATATTTTATACATAATATTTTTTATAGTCAATAGTTTTATGTAAAAAATTTTATGTATTTTTTACCAATTCAATAACTTCATTTATATTGCATTGTGGTGTAGATGCACCAGCCATTATTCCTACTATTTTTCCTTTTTTTAATGTATCCATATCAATCTCATTTGCAGATTCTATACACATACTATTACTGCAATTTTTCTTAGAAATTTCATATAATTTCTTAGTATTAGAGCTATTTTTACCTCCTATTATAATCATACAATCAACTTCTTTAGATAGCTTTTCTGTTTCTTCTTGCCTTATTCTAGTTGCTTTGCATATTGTATTAATTATTTCTAAGTTTTCTAAATTTTCAAATTTATTTTTAATTATTTCTGTAAAATCAGTAAATTTTTGCAAACTAAATGTAGTTTGAACAACCACAGCTAACTTAGATTTATTTGACTTTTTAAAATTTTTCATTGATATATCAATATCATCATAATTTTCAATTATACAAACATTATCTCCAGCAAAACTTGCAGTTCCTATAATTTCAGGATGCTTTTTAGATCCAATTAAAAATATATAATACCCTTTCTCATTATATTCAGATACAATTTTATGAATTTTTAAAACTTTAGGACAAGTTAAATCTATTAAATCTATATTATTTTTATCAGCATACTCATAAACATCTTTAGAGATTCCATGAGCCCTTATGATAGTTTTTTTTCTATCAACATTCTGGTTTAAATCATCTATAAAAATAATTCCTTTATTTTTCAAATTCTCTACAACACTCTTATTATGAACAATTTCGCCCAAACAACAAATTGGGGCTTCATGCTCTAGAGCCTCCTCAGATTTTTCAACAGCGTTTTTTACTCCATAACAAAACCCTGCTGTTTCTCCAACAATATATTCCATAAAAATCTCCTTTATACTAAAATATACAATATTTTTAACATAAACTCAATTTTTTTTCAAGTCCCTTTTTATGGACGGTCCTTGGTTTTTATTTTTGGGGACGGTCCTTGGTTTTTATTTTTGGGGACGGTCCTTGGTTTTTATTTTAGGGGACGGTCCTTGGTTTTTATTTTAGGGGACGGTCCTTGGTTTTTATTTTAGGTATAATATAAAAAAAGCAGATTCTACAAATCTGCTTTTTTCTTTTCGTCCTTAACGAAAAATTATAAATTTATACATTTTCAACAATATTATTTGCTGAATTATCAATATTATTATTTATTTCTGTTGCGCTAGAATCAAATTGTTGTGGTGCAACATTAACATCATTTACTTCATTTTGAGGTATTTTTGTTGCTCCAAATGAAAATGTCTTTCTTGCGCTTTTTGCTTCTTTTTCTTCAAACTTTTTGTAAAATTCTTCCTTTGTTGAATCTAAACATTCTTGCATTGCTGTAAACATTTCTTCTAAATCTTGTTTTGTAAAATCATATGAATTACTTCTTGACATTGGTTCTAGTACCTGAATATCGTGTAATATATTGTTTACCCTTTTTCCTGCGAATTCAATAAATTTTTGTCTTTTTTCTTCGTTTATTTCCATATGTTTTCTCTCCTTTTTCTGTATTCCTGCATAATATTTTATGCATACATATAATATCACAAATTTAAACGAATAAACAAGATTTTTTTTATTTTTTGTTAAATTTAGTATTTTCAAGATTTATACAAATATGAATGAACAAGGACCGTCCCTCTTTTTTTAATATTGTTCTTTTTTTTTAAAGCCTTACTCCCAAGCTTGATTTAAAAGGTCCGTCCCCTATTAATTTTCAGGACCGTCCCCGTTTTTGAATATCGTTCTTTTTTTCTCTAAGTCTTACTCTCAGGCTTGATTCGGAAGGACCGTCCCCATTTTGGTAGCTAGGTAGTTCTTTAGGGCTTGGGTTGCAAATGTGTTTATTATTGCGTAGTTGTCGTTGTTGTTTGGAATTTTTATGTATTTGTTGAATATGTTTGAGTCTTTTCTTTCTAATAGTACAATTTTTGATTGGTCTTTTATTATGGATAGTATTACTGTCATTTCGTCTATTATTATGAATGATTTGTTTAAATCTTTTATTTGATTGTTGTTTTTTATTATTTTTAAGCCTTTATCTACGGCTTTTTCTATTGCTTTTTTCATCATTATATTTTCTTTTTCTTGTTTAGTTAAATTATAATAATTCTCATTTATAAGATATTTTACAATTTCTTCAAATGTACTGCATTGATAATCTTTGTCGTCTTTTATAATTATTAATTTATCTAACATGTTCGTCCTCCTTTTCATTTGGTTTTGATGCCCTATCTTCAACTTTAGGAATGTCTGTGGAACTTTTTTTCGATCTTGGCATATTAATTGGCTCTTTTGAAATGTTTTCGTTAAAACATCTTATTAATTCTGGATCTTCATTTAATAATTTGCTATTTTTTTTGTATCTTGATATGTATATTTTTTTAGATTTCTCTGATACTGTCAAGTTTAGCAATATATCAAGTTTTTGCTCTTCTGATATTTTTCCACTTTTTAGCATTTCAAATTGTTCAATCATTAATTGCTCTTTAGGTGTTATCTTTCTATTTGTATTTTTTATTTTTGCCAATTTTTCTGATGCTTTTATTAAACCACCAAAGAGATTGATATTATCAATCCAAACATCTGCATCAACTGTTCCATTTGGTATTCTAAATTCAATTGTTGGTAACTTACTAATTCTAATCACTTGTGGATCCATGTTTGTTAAATTAATTCCTTTAAATCTGCTATTTTCAAATATTCTAAGATTTGTTTTGAATGTTGCTAAATCTTCTTCTGTTGATAAATTAACAGTTCCTGTTTTTAATGTATTTATTAGATCTTTTGATATTGGAAAAGCATATGGATCAACACCATTTCGTGGAATTGTTCCTTCTTCATTTGAAATTATATATAAAATTTGCTCTGTATTAGACCATAGCTCTAACAAATTTTTATATGCGTCCACGCTTTTTAAATAATTTCCACCTATGTGAATGTGTCCTCCGCAAGTTTTATTTGGATATTGTCCAAAATAATTTAATATGGCACAAATCTCTTTAATTTCGTCAGTTGGATTTTTTCCATTAACCAACAATACAGGTGAAATAACTTCAATTCCTTCTTCAAATTGTTCATCTCCCGAAACAGACTTATCATCTTCACAACACCAGTTACCAAGCTTTTTTAGGATTTTTTTCATATTATCTTTTTCTAATTGTCCTACACATTCAATTTCTATTCCAAATGTCATATACGGTGGTAGTTCAATTTTCCTTTGGTAATTTTCTTTATATGTTTGAACTTTCTTTCTTATTTGAGATTTATTTAATTTTAAAAATTCTAACTGCTTATATGCACCTATTAATATGTCAATCTCAGAATCTTCCAAATTTAATTTCTTTTTATTTTTCAAACATTCTTTAATAAATTTTCTATCGTTTGTTCTATATATTAGCATTCCAAGGCTATATGAATCTAAACCATTTAAAAAGCCATTTCTTATAGCATCCATAACATATTTTTTATCATCAATTGAATTTACAATATCAAAAATATCATCAATATCAAACTCAAATTCTTCAGCTCTTTCTATAGCAGATTGAGCATATTTTTTCCCCATAGATGTTTTTATAATGAAAGAAACATTATTTGGCGTTAATCCATAATTTCTCCAATTTTCAATATATGGAATAATCTTCGATGCATTTTTTATGGTTAATAACAGATTTGTAATATGTGCTGAATTTAAATTCAATGACTTCCAATTTTCAATACTCGTAAATGTATAATCATAATCTCCAGTTTTTTGTCCAATATCATTAATAACATTTATAACTTCATTTGGATGTAAGCCAATTCGATTCGAATTATCAACACAATACTTCAAAAAATCGGTATCATTCACATTTTTCATTACTTCATACAAATCATATGACTCCAAACCTATTTCATTAGATTTTTTTATACATTCTTCATAAAAAGACTGTTCATTTACACTTTTCAGCAATTTCGCAATAAACCTTGAAGAAATATTTAGTTTTTCTGCATTTAGAATACATTTTTTTATAAACACTTTGCTATCGGCGTTTAACTCAAATATATTACTTAGCAAATTTGCAGAAAAAGCAATTTTTTTCTTATCATTGCTCTCTAAAAAAGACAAAACATAGTTTAAATCATCATCTTTCAGATTTCTACCAATTTCATACAACAACCATCTTTCATTAATATTCATATTACATAATTCACTAAAATGATATACATATGCCAAATAAGCCAACTGCTTTATATCTCTTTTGCCATATATCCTACAAAGCTCATCAATATATTTTTTACTCATAACAATCCCTACACTTTCTCAATCACATATACAAATTATAAGTAATTTTTTCAACATTTGCAATATAAAAAACGGGGACGGTCCTGGGAAGAAGAAAACGGGGACGGTCCTGCTAATTGATACGAACAAGGACTATCCCAATTTAAGTTTTTGTTTAAATATAGGCTTAAGCTCCCTTCTGGTGTGTTTTTTGGAAGGACCGTCCCGCTTTTTAGATTTAATTTTGAGCAAGGACCGTCCCCAAAATAAAAAAGTAGGACCGTCCCCTATTTAAATTTCGGTTTAAGTATTTGCTTAAGCTTACTCTGATGTGACTTTTGGAAGGACCGTCCCCCGTTTTGCGTTCTTGTTTTTTGTTGATTATATTTTTATCCTCTTTTATTTTTTATTTTTATATGATATAATTTGACAAATTTTTACAAAAGGAGAAATCAAAATGACAAAAGATACTCATATTGCTGGAGGACTTGCAATTACAATGGCTTTGGCTATGCCTCAGGGTTTTAAAGAGCTTGCTGTATGCCTTACAGCTGCAACTATCGGAAGTGTAATTTCTGATATTGATATTACAACTTCAGAATCTAGGCGCGATTTAAATAAAATTCTTATTATTTCTGTAGTAGCAATTGTTGTATGTACAATTCTTGAGGTCGTTTTTAAACTTGGTATTGTATCACTACTGCAATCTGAAACTGATATAATGAGAATTTTATGTGGAATTGGATTTTTCTTGTTTATATGTTGTTTTGGAATAAATACACCTCATAGATCATTTATGCATTCTGCAATTTGCGTTATAGCATTATCTGGTATTGTATGGCTTATTTTTCCAATTGCAACAATCCCTTTTGCAATAAGTATGCTGTCACATATATTTTTAGATTTTTTCAATACAAAAAAAGTACAGTTCTTTTATCCTCTGAAGAAACCAAGAATTGCTTTTAAACTTTGCAGTTCAGATGGTAAAGTAAACAAGTGGATATGTAAAATTGCTACTGTAGTTTTTATGGTTGAACTAATTATATTTATTGCATTACAAGTCGCAACAGTTGCTAAAAATATTTAAAAGGCAATATATTGTAATAATTAGTACAAAAAAATACATTGGTTTATTACCAATGTATTTTTAAATTTTATCTGGTATTTTTTTATTTTTTAATATACTTATTTTCTTTATTGCAGAATATATAATACACATAATTATACTTCCTAATGTATCGATTAAACAATCTGTAAACTGATTTGTTCTTCCTGCCACGAATGATTGATGATATTCGTCAGTTAATGAGTATATACAGCAAATTCCTACTGCTATTGCAATTTTTTTAAAGGTGTAATTTTTACCCCAAAATGAATTTAGTACAAATATTATTAGTAACGCTAAAATTGCGTATTCTGTTGCATGTGCACACTTTCTTAGTGGAAAATTTAATTTTTCTACTGTTTCGTTTATTTGTTTTTCGGTTGGTTTTGAATTTACTACACCAATATCTTCTGATATTTCTGATGTTTTTTGTACTGTCTTTTTTATTGTTTGTTTGCTTTTTCCATTTGATTCATATGTATTCATTGATGACATTATGAATATTATTATCATCCAGATTATTGTTAATGTTATATATATAACTTTTCTTTTCATATGTACTTCCTTTTCGTTTTTGTTTATTTTACTATATGAATGTGAAATAAACAATATTTTTTTTTATATTGCTTATTATTTATATTCGCCTCTTTTTCTTAAGTCATCTTTAAAATCATCATCATCGTATTCGAAAGCTGACATTTTAAAATGCTTTAAGAATAAATCTAAATTTCTGCAAACATAATCAATAGCATCTTCAATGTCTTTTATATCTGAATGTTTAATTTTACCAGATTTTGCTAAGATTTTTGGATTTTCTTCTAAAGAATAAGATATTGAGTAATCCTTTCCAATTATTTTGAATTTTGGCTCTTTACTTGATTCATTTTTGATTTCAGTATTTTGTTCGGACAAAATAATAACATTTAGACCAGTTCTTTTTGGGGTTAGATTGGTCATTTCAAATAAAGACTCTGATTCATTTAAATCTTTTGTTATGTTTGTATAACTCATTGGTGTTCACCTCCACTAATGTTAATTATATTATTATTGGTGGGAATTGTAAACTGAATAATATATTTGTTAACTTGTCTTGGTGAATATTTATGTGTTCTTTCATATGTAGAGCTTAAATCTTTCATTATATTAGTTCTGCGGTATTTCTAAACAATGTATAAAAATATTTTTTATTTTTGACTTTATATAAAATAATTCCCTTGGTTTATTACTATCTAAAATAACATATTTCTAAAACTCTTCTTCAGTTATTTTTTTTACAATATTTGTTTTATTACTATCTAAAATAACATATTTCTAAAACTCTCGCACTCTCAAGCTACTTGCAGTTATTGTTTTATTACTATCTAAAATAACATATTTCTAAAACCTCGTTGCTGATGATGATGAAAATGGTATGGTTTTATTACTATCCAAAATAACATATTTCTAAAACAACTTTTAAATTACTTTCCTTTATTCTATCGTTTTATTACTATCTAAAATAACATATTTCTAAAACTGTGGTGCTTCAATACGGCCTTTTTCATTTGTTTTATTACTATCTAAAATAACATATTTCTAAAACCTCAAATCGTTTCAAAAATTTTTTCGGTTATTGACTCCGTATGTTATTTTAGATTAAATGTCATATTATAAAATCGTTGAAATTTTCATCAATTTCAAGGATTTTTTCATACTTCAGCTTTTCGTGTTGCTCTGATTCTATTAGTAATATGTTAATGCCATTATACAATGACATTTTATAAAATTCAATTATTTGTTCATTATTTAATATATTTTTCAAATTTGCTATTATTAAAATTTTTACCTTTGTAAATCTTGCTAAAATGCTTATCAATAGTTCCAATCTGTTTAATATATTTACATATTCTTCTGTATTTATTTTTATTCCAAACAATTTCACAATATCTGGGATTTCAATTTCATTTTTAATGGTAACTTCAAATGATAATTCACATAATTTTTCTAACAAAATTTCTTCTATATCATGTATATTTCTTTCTATTTTTTTACTTTCATCTAACATAAAACTTTCTGATATGTATTCGCTTATTTTTGATGTAACCGCTTTGGTATTTATATTTAAATTATATAGGTCAGTTACAAAGAACACATTATCCTGGAATTTTAAAGTTTCATTTTCATTTGAAATTAGTTGAATTTCTAATGTGCTTTCTTTTGTACTTTGAAATATTTTTTCCATAATATTTTGGAATAAATTGATGCCATACCATTTTCAACTATAATAGAGCTTATTTCTGATAGATGAACCGTTTGTATTTCTTCGCTTCTAATTACAAGATAGCCATTCTTATAACTTAATTTGCAATTTTTAGTTACTACAACTGTTCTCCACCCCATCTATTTTATACCTTCTTTCATACATTCCTGTTACAGATTTTTCTATAAATATAATATTTCTTACTCTTTTATCTTCAAATTTTTGTTTTGACATTCTTCCTGTTCTATCGCCCAATCCAATTTTTGTTAAATTTCCCTCTTCTCCACTCATTAAATTTATTATTCCATTAATAGTATCTTTTTTATCTTTTAAATCAAGCTCATTAAATGTATTTTTTGACTCAATAATCTTCTTATAATTAGTTTCAAAGATTGGATATTCAATATGCATTTTTTCTGCTAATTTATCATAAACAAATTCAAATACATCACCATATTTATTTAAATATTCCTCTTTATCTGCTTGATCATTATTAATTGCATATATTAATTCATTCATATCTAATGATAAAATTAGTTGCTTGTTTGACTTTATTTCTGAATCACTTTTTAAAATCATTTTATTTCCGTTTTCATCTAAATACTCTTGATATTTCATTATTTTGCTTTTAAATATATTAACAAATACTTCATTTTTTTCTTTTGAGTATTCTTCTAAATATTGTTGTAGTGTAATTTTATTATTCTTTATATCAGATGCAATTTTAACTGGAATACCAATCATTCTATATTTTTCAATTTTCTTTTTATCCAAATATTTATAAATTGTGCAATATGCTTTAAACTCATTTGTATATCCTCCATATTTGCTTGTATCTAAGCCATTTTTTAAACTTATTGTAGGATTCTTTTTAGGACTACATATTGTTTGCTTATAAAAAGCTCCCGTCTGTTCCATCAACATTGTACTGATATAAAAATCTTTATATTCCATTACTTTTCTTAATTTTCCAGCATCAACATATTTAGATATAAATCCAACAATAATACCATTTTTATTTTTAGAAAAGTTCTTGTCATTCATATAATCTTTTACATATTTACCATATTTAAATTCATTTATATTTTTCCATTCTTTGTTTAATATATTACCGGTAAGTGTCATAATATATGCATCTTGAGCATGGTGACAATCATTAACATTTCTATTTTTGTAGATTTTGTATTGATTTCTAAAATTATGAGTTATATTTGATCTTAAAGAAAATACATTTGTATTTTTATAATTATTATTTAAAATATTAGTAACATACTTTGTTATTTGTCTTGTTTCAACTAACTGTCTTTTAACAAACTTTGATCTATCGTCGTCATTTGTAAACATTTTAGTTTTTGTTAATCTATTAAATTTAGCTGGTGAAATAAGTCCGTTTTTTAGTAAATACTCCCACCAAGATCTCATATTTCTTTGTATTGAACTATCAAGCAATAAATCATCTGCTTTTCTTTGATTTTCGTCTGCATATACTAATGCTTTATTGTCAATACTATCATCTTTAGTATATGAACGTGGAATTATATGATCAACCTGATACTCTGACAAACGATTAATTTCAATTGGTTTGCCACTATATAAGCTTTTTCCAAGTTGAATGAAATATAAATATAACCTTTCAGAAAACTCTTTATCAGACTGATGAGATTTTAGCTCTTTATATAATTCATCATTTTTCTTAATATTATCAATTTCATTATATATGTCTACTATTTTATTAAATCTTTTCTTTGTAATTTCACCTTTTTTTCCTTCGTTTCGAGCAAACTCAATGAATATATTTTGTGGTTCACATTTCATCACTTTCACAATTTCTTTTACAACTAGCATTGCTTGCCATATTGCTCTTTTGTTAGCAGGAGAGGTTGGAATATCCTCAATATCTTTGTAATGAATTCCTTTTTCAGTTTTTGGCATAAAATCTTCAATCTGCTTTTTAAATCCAAATTCGTCTTTGTTTATAATCTGCATAAAGTTCATATTAGTATTTTCTAATTTTTCCATGATAGTTTCATTTTTATCATATGATTTTAGACCATTAATCAATTTTTTAGATAACCTAGACCAGCCAGAATAATTAAGTTTGCTTATTTTGTTTATTTGTTTATCAGATAAGTATTCAAAATTTTCCTTTAATTTCTTCTTTAAAATTGATTTATCTTCAAATATTGTTACCCAATATATCATTTTTTCGCAATCATCAATATTATTTTCAGTAATATCTCCAATTATATTTTTTAAATCAATATATGATTTCATATTTGAATTAAATACTTTACTTGATTCATCTGTAAATCCTGTTATATTATCAATTACTAATCCATCTTGAGCTAATAATTTTTTTATATCATTTGCACTTACTTTAGTCTTTGTTAAAAATAATCTACAAAAAACCTTTTTCTTTGTATCTTTTGAAATTCCATTTTCGTCAAGTTTTATATTATTTAATTCATTTAATACACAATATTTTGAATATAATATTGATTGTTTTGGCATTACATCTTCATTAATTAAATATGTACATTTATTTGTCATTTTTCTAATAAATTTTTCAGCTGTAGCATCTTTGTCAACAACATCGTCAAAATTCCATGGACGAATTTTTTCATTACTTTTTCGTACAACCCAGGCATTACAATTCTCTTCATTTTTTTCTAAAGGACCAACATAATATGGAATTCTAAACTCCAATAAATCTTTAATTTTAGTTTTATTTTCCCTTAAAGTTTTGTAATATTTCTCTTGGTTTTCTATAATTTTTAAAAGTTCATCCCTATGTAATTGATATGGTATAGCACCATTATCAGTTACATTTAATTTTTTTAGGAAATCACCATTGTCCATTTTATCTATTATATACTTTTTATTGGTAGACTCTTTAACTTCATCAATATCATTTTTTATGTATGAATATAATGCATACCTATCACATTTTTTATTACTTTCGCCCTTATTTTTTCCATTATATGCAACATAGTTATTTTTCTTTTCATCATATATTTTAAACATTTCTTTATATTTATTCTTTGATAAATATTTTCTATAAAATTCTTTAAGACATTTTAAGTCATCAGCATAGTCATCATATTTTTTCATAAAAGCTTTTGAAATATATTTTTTATTTTCCTCATTAGCAGAATCATCATAATTCAATATTTCTTGTAATACAGACCAACTATAAATGCTTTTTAAAATTTCGTATATGCTTGACTCTTCATTAAGATTTTCGATAATAGAATCTTCATCAACTATTTCTGTCGAAAAATCTATTTTTCCATCATATTCAATATCAAAAATTGTACTTAATTCAAATTTGTAGCCAAATATTGCATTAACAATGTTTGTAATTACTTTTTTATCTTCCTTATCAAAGTCAAACATTTTTAGTAATTCCTGTTTTTTATTTTGTCGATTTATATTTTTATTTAATAAAATTGAGATAATATCTTCATTATCATTTATTAAAGAGATATCATATTTTTCCTTTAGAAAATCCGTTAGCTCTATTAAACTTTCATTTATCGAATTATTATCATTACTAAAGTTGCCCTCATGTAAAAAATTTCCTCTGTATTTTATAACATGGTGAATTGCCAAATATACTAATCTAAAATCTACTTTTTCAGTTGTTTCAATTAAATAATTACGTAAATGATATATCGTCGGAAATTTTTTATAATAATTCTCATCTGTAAAATTGCTATCTGAAAATAAATTATACTTTTTTCCATTCATTTCGTATTCAAAACCTTTTTCTTCTGGTACTAAATATGTATTTCTTAACATTGGAAAAAAGTTTTCATATTCCTTGTCCATATCATCTTTAAGAAGGCTTTGTAAAATATTAATTCTTTCTTTACGTCTATTTGCTCTTCTTCTAGCACTTCTAAAATTTCTTCTAGTTTCTGCTGTATGGGCCTCCTCAAAAATTCTTGCTCCCCACATATTCTTACTATTATGTTTAACTATATTATTATTTTCATCAGTTACGCACCAACCAACCGAACCTGTTCCTAGATCTAATCCAATATTGTAATTTTTTTCATTTTTCAATTGACAATTCCTCCTTTTATTGTTATTATAAATGTGCTATTAAAATTACTATCTAAAATAGCATATTGAGTTAAAATAAGTGTAAACTATAATGCCAAGTAATTGGTTTCACTTAGGTGAAGTTAGAGCTTTTCGAAGCTCTTTTATTTTTTATGTTTTACTTATTAGTTAACTTCATGCATTAAATACCAAAATATATAAAAAATCAATAATTACATATATTTTCAATTAGATTAAATCAAAAAATGTCGAATATTGCAATGATAATCATATTACAACATTCGACATTTTTCGACATTTAGTATTTATTATTTTATTCTCGTTTTTTCTTTTTCAGGACCGTCCCAGAATTGAATTTCCGAATTGAACAATTCAAATTGCTTAAATTTTTAGGTAAAACAAAAATAGAGCTGTAACAGCTCTATTTTTGCTATTTATTCTTAAAAAAAAATTTCCGATAAATCCTATATATAAACCTTTCTTTTTAATTTTTTTATTTATTGTAATTGGAGATTTTAAATAATAAAATTCATTAAGAAAAATTGGTTGTATTATACAACTTGATATGTATAAGATATTATCTTGTATTAGTATAGCATATTGTTTTTGAAAAGTTTGTCGTTTTTTGTCGAAAATATAAAAAAATTTATTTTATTTGTGTTTTTTTATTTTTTCGTTCTTTTGTTGCTTTTATATTTTTAGGACCGTCCCGCTTTATTTCTTACTCCTAAGCTTGTTTTGGCAGGACCGTCCCTCTTTTGTTAGAAAATTAAAACTGTTATCCAAACTATTGCAATAATTATTATTGCTTTTTTCCAGTTGGATAAATTGTTGTTTTTTAATATGAATAGAATTAGCATTACTGGGAATAAAAATATCCATAAAAGAATCTTTATAACAGGATTTTGTTTTTCTTTAACAATTTCAGAATCTTCTATGATATTACTTTTATCGTTTTGATTTATATTCTCATTGCTTTTATTTATCTCAATTTTTTCATTGTCTATTATCGTATTTATTTCATCATCGTTTTTGTTATTAATTTCATTCCATTGCTTTTTACTTATAAGAACTTCTCGTGGTTTACTTCCTCTGTATGGCGAGATTATGCCTTTTTCTTCCATTTGATCAATAATTCTACCGGCTCTTGCGTAACCCACTTTGGTTTTTCTTTGAATATTGGATATTGATACCTCTCCAGATTCAATAACATATTCTATTACTTCTTTTAATAAAGGATCTTCTTCATCATATGAATCTTCGATTGGTTTAATATTTGTATTTTCTTTTATATCTAATAAATTGTTATTTATGTTATTATTATTTATCAAATCAGCATTTGCCAAATTAATAAAGTCTACAATTTTGTTTATCTCGTCATCTGAAACAAAAGTTGCTTGACATCTAATACATTTATCACTCCACTTTTCTTTTAATAACATATCGCCATTTCCTAATAAATATTTAGCATCTGGTGAATTTATAGTTAATTGAGAATCAATTACTAAACTGGCTTTAAAGGCAATTCTTGTTAGAAAATTAGATTTGGCTCTACCAGATATAATTTTTGATTCTGGTTTTGTAGTTGCAACTATAAAGTGTATACCAACCTTTTCTGCATTACGTGTAATATTAAACATAAGCTCTTCAATTTCTGCTTTAAACTCGCTTTCACATAGCTCTTCGAATTCATCTATTATTACCACAATATCAGGCAATTTTTCTGTGATTTCTGTTCTTTGGTTATATTCATTAATATTACTGCAATTTTTTTTGACAATTACATTATATCTATTTTGTAAATCTGTCATAATACATTTAAGTACTGCACAAGCTTTCATAATATTGGTAACAGGTGGTATTAATAGATGTGGAATGTTCATAAAAAAATTTGATTCTGCTCCATTTTTAGTATCTATAATTATCAATTTAACTTCATTAGGATGTGCTTTATAAAGTATACTGCATATTATAGAAGATAATAACATAGTTTTGCCAGACCCGGTTGATCCAGAAATTAAGATATTTGATGATTCTTTTAAATCTAATAATTTTATTTTTCCATTTGCTTCTTTTCCAATGGCAACTATTAGATTAGATTTATTTGATTCAAATTCATCAGAATCAAGCATTTCTCTAAGGCATACATTCTGCCTTTCTTTATTTTTTACTTGTATACCCACAAGTGATTTTGATGGTATTTTTATAATATCTAGACTTTCTGCACCTAATAAATATGCTATATCATTTTTTAATTTTTCAATTGTTGATATTCTCGTTCCTTCTGCTAATTCAATTTCATATGTGGTAAATACTGGACCTATTGAGACATTTGTTATTTTTGCATTAACACCAAAGTTATATAGTCCCTTTTGTATAGTTGCTGCATTGTCGCTTATTTCATGAATATTGCTTTTATTTTTCTGTGGAGCATTTAAAAGTTCTATTGGTGGAATTTCATATATATTATTATTTGTGGTATTTTGTTGATTTTCTTTTTCTAAGACCATTTATGTTCCTCCTGATTAATATATTTAATTCTATTATAAAACTACATTACTATATCCATTTACAAAAAGTTTTAATAACTTCATCATTTCCCATCTCAATATATCTAAACAGTTCCTTTATCATTCCTTTATAAATTTTACATCTATAATTTTCATTAGTTCTAGAAAATATATTGTTTTCCTGAGCTAGATTTATTACTGGACATGTTCCGCAATATGGCATATATACACAGCTATGGCACTTAGTTAAACATTCTAAACAAGAAGAAACACAAACTGTTTTAGCTGAATCACTTGTTACTAAATCATTATATGTGTTTTCATAAACATTTCCAACTTTAAAACTGTCATTACCCATTTCAGCTAACATTCTGCCTTCATCACAAGTATAAATATTACCATCATAATAATATGCAAGCTGTCCAATTGCACCACCGCAAGGAGATCTTAACTCCATATAATTTACAGGTTCATTTGCTAATATTTTTTTAAGAAATATTGAGCTATGTCTTTCAGCTATTTCAATACCTTCGCGATTTTTTTCTAAAATATAACTTAATATATTTTTATAAAAACTTAAAAACTCATCCGCCGTATAGCCAATGTTTTTCCAGTTGTTATCAGCTTTTCCTAATTGTGTCAATGGTCTTATGAATAAATCTTTTAAACCTAAATTGCAATATTCGTCAACAATTTCTCTATATTTATTTAAGCTATATTTAGTTGTTGTTTCAATTGCAGAAACAGGAATATTTCTTTTTTGTAGTAATTTAATTTTTTTAACAGTTTCAATATAAGAATCACCTTTTAAATATGGTCTATTTTTATTTTGTAATTCATGATTTCCATCAATTGAAGTACAAATAGAAACATTATTTTCACAGAAAAAATCAATCATTTCATCTGTCAATAATGTTAAATTAGAAACAATATTATACTCAATTATTTTACCGTTTGACACAGATTTAGAATAATTAATAATAAACTTAATAATATCAAAGTTTAATAGTGGCTCTCCACCTTGAAATTCAAAGCTTAAATTATTTGTTGGAGATTGAAGAGCAATATCTACTGCTCTTTTTGCGGTTTCTTCATCCATACATAATTTTTTATTTTGTGATAAATTGCCAGCTTGACAATAAACACAATTAAAATTGCAATTTTTCGTTACAACAAATATATGTAAACACGTTGGAGTAAATAAATATTCCTTTTGTCTTCTAACACCTTCATACGAATTTTGAGCAAAAATTTCATTACTATCACTATAAATAAATCTTTTATTAATTAGGTTTTTTTCAACATTTTCTGATAATGGTTGTTTTTTTATTAATTTATTAAATTCTTCATTACTTAAAAATTCAAATTTTCCTAAATCATTAGTAATTAAATAATTATTATCTCTTTTTTCAAAATTAAAATAATTTAATTTATACATTGTAATTTCTCCTATCTTACTGCATCAACTTTTATTTCTTTCATATTAATTGTTGAAAAGAAAAATCCTCCACAATATTGCTGTAATTTACACATTTTACACTCGGGTTTAAATCTAATTTTATAATCGCTTATGCTCTTTTGAGCTATACTAACAAGTCTTCTATCTACTTTACATAAAGGGAAATTATATAAATTTGTTGTAATTCCGCTTTTTATTAAAGTAATTGAAGCATCATATAAAATATCCTTTACCTCATCAAAATTAACCCAAACTTCCGACCTATTTTTAAATGCATTCCCACTCATCTCTAATGCCATAAAATTAACTAATTTAACATTCGAAAGCTTTTTTGATATAAATTTTGCCAAATCATTTAAATATTTATAATTTAATTTTAAAACAACAACTCTAATTTCAATATCAATATTATATTTTAGTAAATTTTTGATACCAGCAATTGCTTCATTAAAGCTATCATCAGCTCTTGTTATATTATCGTGCAGAGTTGGATTACTGGCATATATTGGAATTGCAATTTGAATGTTATCAGGAATATTTTTTACAAACTTATTAGTAAAATTAATATCAGAAAACACTCTACCATTAGACAATAATAAAAAATTAGTTTCAGGCAAACATTCTTTACACTGTTTTAAAACTTCAATTAAATCATACTTTAAAATTCCAGGTTCACCACCAGTAATACATATATGTTTAGTGTCATCTGGAATACATTGTATTTGTCTTTTAATTTTATTTATATCTGGTATATAATTATTATTTCTAACTTGATCAGAATCTGGACACATAATACAGTTTGAATTACATTGATTAGTAACTTGTATAAAATTATCATCAGAATCATCACGGTATAAAACCTTAATATATGTATTATCAATAAACTCAACAACATCATAATCAATTAAGGTTTCTACATTACTTATTTCGGTTGCATATGTAATATTATCTAAATTACATTTAGGAAACCAATTAATAAAAATATAACCCAAATATCCTGGTTCAAATAAGTTACTAAACTGACTATCTAATACTTGAATATAATTTAATTTATCATCTACATTTTTATTTTTTACAATACTACCAATAATATAATTATCAGTACTCCTAACTTGTATTTTTCCTTTTAAAATAAAAGGTCTATCGCTCATTAAAACATCTCCTATAAAAATAATTTGAAAATAAAAAAAATAGTAACACCAATACATATAAATGGTGCAAATGGCATATGTCTAACAATTACAACACTTTTTTGTCCCTTACTTGTTTTACTCCATCTTTTTATACTATCAATTTCCTCTTTAGTTAATCTTGAATCAGTTGTTTCTGTTGTTTGTTTAGGTAATCCCTTTACTCTTGAATTAAAAAACAGTAATACTGACTGTAATGATAAAATCATCCCTGGTTTTAATTTTTCAACTTCAATATTTTCATAATTATATTTTTCTGATATTTGTCTAAATAAAAATAACAGAATAATAACAAATAACATTTTTATATTTATTGAGTGAAATTCAAAACCAAATATTATTGAATAAATAATATTTAAAATAATAGCAATAGCTAAAATTCTAATATAATATTTACGCTTGTTAACAGCTCTATATAAAAAAGTTATAAAAAGCATATTACATATAATTAATAGAGCTCCATTATATCTATAGAAATCAAAATAAAATTTTAAAATAATATTATTTATTAATAAAACTAAAAAATAAGCAACAAAATATTGTACTATAAAATCCTTCCAATTGCTTTTTATGAAACTACCTTTTTGTGAAAAATTACTAAATTTTTTATTATCCCTAATCCACAATATAATTGTTTCAATTACAACATAAATAAACGCCACTCCAAAAATTAAAATTAATAAATACATAGAAGGAAAAACATTATGCTCATTTACTTCATACATAGAAAAAGGTATCATATATGAAATTAAAGAAAATAATTTTGCATCTCCAGCCGCCCAAATTTTAAAATAAAAAAATGCAAAAGATAATATTAATGTTATAAAAACATTTATTACATGATTAATAATAAAACATCTTTCAATTTGGTTCCATAAACAGATATAAACAATACTACTTAATGTAAAAGCATATATAATAATTTTATTATATATTTTTTTACTTTTTATATCTGTAAAACTGGTACAAATACATAAAATGAAAACAATAAATGACTGAATATATATTAACATTTAATTTTTATTATTTTCCTCAAACCAATTAACGGCAATATTATTAATATTATAATTATTATCATCTGTTTGCATTTCATTTTTTTCTTCATTTTCTTTTTTTTCTGTATCAATACATGTTGAATATAATGCTCTTCCTAAAATAAGCTCTCTTATGTTTTTTGTTTGTTTCATTACATCAAATCTTATAGATTCATTAAATAATTCATTGTAAAGCGCTTTAACAAAAAGCTCTTTATTTGTTGTATGCTCTTTCAAAAATATTTTGGCAATTATTGTATCTGCATCGGCATAATCCAAAATAAAATAACCATCATCAATAAAATTATACAAGGCTTTTTTTATTATTGATAAATTATAAATTTTTTCATTTAAGTATAGTTCAATATAATTTTGCTCTTCATTAATATAAAAATTTTTATTATTCATAATTTGCTCCTTTATGGCATAGGTGTATCTTGTGGTATTTGTGGAATATCAAATGTTGGTATTGTTTCAGCTGGCTTTGTTGTAGTTACAGCAGAGCTTGCACTACTAGTACCAGTTGATGTTGAACCACTACTATGACTTGAATGAGTTACTGCACTGCTACTGTGACTTGAATGGCTTTGATGACTTTCGTGACTATAATGACCTCCATAACTACCTGATGAATGAGATGAATGTGACCTATGTGAAGAATGTGATCTATGCGCAGCAAATACCTCATCTGCAAAAATCATACACGCAATTAAAACTAAAGATCCCACTGTCAATATTTTTCCCCTACTAATATTTCCTTCCTCTTCATATAAAAAATCTGATATTTTTTTATTTATCTTAGGAAAAAATTTTCTATTTTCTTCTTCCATTTAAAATCCCCCTACTAATTATTTAGAATATTCATTATTTGTCCATGTACCAGTATATTTTTTTCCATTTTTTGTATATGTACCTGTTCCGTTAAATTTATTGTCTTTAAAAGTTCCTTCATATACATCTCCATTTTTAAATGTATATTTTCCCTCACCTTCCATTGAATCATTTTTGAAAGCTCCCTCATACACATCTCCGTTTTTGAAAATATATTTTCCTGTACCATTTCGTTTATTGTCTTTAAAATCGCCTTCATACTCTTCCTTATTTGAAAAAGTCATTTTACCTTTTCCATTTAATTTATCTTCATACCAACTTCCATTATATGTAGTTCCATCATTCCATGTAAACTCACCAGTTCCAGATCTTTTATCTTCTCTAAATGCACCTAGATATTTTCCAGTAGAAAATGTAGGTGTTGATTGTATAACATTGTTAGAATTATCTTCCACAATTTGATTTTGAGTATTACTTTCAGTATTATTTTCTTGAACGACATTTTGTGCATTTGCTTCTTGTGTATTATTAATTTTTTTGTTTTCTTCTGTTGGAACATTTAACACAAAAACCATAAAAATAATAAAAATTGCAATGTTTTTTATTAGTTTATATTGTTTGTTTTTTATTAAGTTATTGCTAACAGGTGGTATTATAAAAATACCCGCTATTATTAATAATATAGAAGAAGCTGGTATTTGACTAAAATATATTAAACCAGATAATATAAAAAATATACCAATTATATATGAAATGATCTTTAAAGTTAAATTTGTACATTTTTTTGCTTTACTATTTTGCTTTTGTTCATTAAAATTTTCCATAAAACCCACCTTGCTAATTATATATTTTTATTTAGAATACCAAAAAATGTCGAAAAATGCAATTGAAATCATATTGCATTTTTCGACATTTTTCGACTTTAAAATTGTTTAATAACTGGAATCATATAAATCTACTATAGTTTTAGCTAGTGCTTTTGTATTGTTTTATATATCCGTTTTTTGCACTAATTACTTTAGGCCCACTTTATATTCTTCTATTGTTTCTTTGATTTTCACTTTTTTTACTACTATTAAGGAGTAAATAGTTTTCGTCCACTTTGGTGGACAATTATGTTTTGGGATTTTAATGTGTGATAATTATGAATTGAATTTTTTACATTGTTGAATTCTTTCTGTTCACTTTAGTGGACGATTGTATTGTAATATATATTTGCTGTAAGAATTGCTTCATGTAGTAAAATTTCGTCAGCTTATAATAATAGCAAAAAGAGAAAAGAGCTACGCCCTTTCCTTATTGTTTGTTATTTTGATTGAGCGTCTACTTCAATCTTTTCTTTTTCTATTGATACTTTGGAATTATCCCTAAAATCGCAAAGAAACATACACTAATTGATATAACATTGAAAGAAATAATAATTTTGGATAGTCCTAGAACTTTCTAAGACTATCCGACTTTTTCTTAATAATTTTTTAATTCAACTCAAGCATTGCTTTATATATATCAGGTATTGTTAAATCAGGTGTTTTATACTCTTTAAATTTATTACTTAACTCCTCTGCACTTTTGGCATTTTGCTCTGATTCATTTGAAAATTTATTTCTACCTTCCTCATCATTCAATTTTTCTGAAATATCCGTCGATAATGTTTTTGCTAGCTCAATTGAATTTTCCATTGCATCATAAAGTTCATATGTTCGTGAATTCAAGATTTCTTTTGGAAATTTTTCTTTAAAATTGTCGAAATCCTCTAAATCTTTACAATCATTATTTATCTTTTCCATGTTTTCATTAGATATTTTTGTTTTTCCATATATAGATAAATCAATATATGAAGATGATGTAATTTCATTAAGATCTTGTGCAAATTTAAGTAATTTTTCTGAATATGTATCTAGTTCTTTTGACCATTTTATCTCTATAATTCCACTAATTAGCTCTGAATCTTCGCTTGAATTGATTGATTTTGACAAATTATATGCTTCTTGATAATTCTCTATTTCTATCGCACTAATAGCATTGTAAAAAGCCTGTTCTCTCGATTTATATGTATTTTTTGGAATTAGTAAATATGCAATAATTCCAGAAAGTATAATAATTATAAGTATCATAACTGCAAAAATTTTTTTCATATTAATACCTCGCTTTTATTTTTTTATTAATCTTTTTCAAACTTTTTTCATCCATTTTTTTGACTTTATTCATGTTAGATTTTTCATAATTAAAGCAATTCTCAGATATTTCTTTTGCTTTTTGAGTATTTTCTTTATATGTATATAAATCATTGTTTTCTATATAATACGTATCCGAAACAAATCCTCCAAAAGAGTTTGTACCTCCCAATTTAACTATTGCATAATTATCACCATATGTAGTAGCTTCTATGACTTTTACACTAGATGGATCTTTAAATTTGTTTAAATTTTCAGAAGCTATTTCATATACATGCTTCTCTGCCGTATTTAACTGTGTCATAATAATTATTATTGCAATTATTTGAATAATAATTATTATACTTGGTATAACAATTTTCATTTTATTTTTCATATGTAATCCCCCTTTCAATGTTTTTATATTATCAAAGTATATTTAATTTTTCAAGATTATTTTTTAATATATAACAGTTTCAGCTATTATCACCCTTTATTGTATAATATATAGTTATTACATTTTCCCTTTTTATAAGATGATATATAACCATCACTTTTCAATATTCCACACAACTCCAAGTCGATATATTTATCTCGTATATTGGAAAGTTTATATTCAGTATTTATATGCTTATAATCATTATCATATGAGCTCATTAGATGCAAATATTCCGTTCTTAAATCTTTATTATTTATATTTTTAATAATAATTTTAAGAAATTGCATTTTTTCACTAAAAGTAATGTACTTATTAACTATTAATTTGCTTATTGCTAATTTTATATTCCAACACATTATAATATAACTTTTTTGCAAAGTTTGTCATAATTTGTCGAAAAAATAAAAAACATGGATTTTTATTTCCATGTTTTTATATTCATTTTTGATATTCAAATTAATTTCTAATCTCTACTATACAAATCCCTTGTATAAACTTTATTCTTCACAACCTTTAGCTCTTCTTCAAGTCTATTTGCTAAAATTACATCAGATTTATTAGAAAATTCTTCAAAGTTGTTTATAACTTTGCAATCATTAAATTGCTCTGCTTTTAATGTTGGCTCGTATATTATAACATCAACACCTTCTAATTTTAATCTGTCTATTATTTCTTGAATTGCACTTGCTCTGAAGTTATCTGAACCACTTTTCATTGTTAGTCTGTATACTCCAACTGTTTCTGGATTTTTACGCATTATCATTTCTGTTATGTGCTTTTTTCTTGTTCTGTTTGATTTAACTATAGCTCTTATTAAATTTTGTGGTACATTGTCATAATAATAAATCATTAGTTTTTGTTTTAATTTCATTGCAAAATTCTTTTTCATTTGCAGATATAATAACTTTTTCACAATTTTTTTCAATTATTTCATTCCATTTTTTAACATCTTTTTGATTTAATTTTATTAATTCTATTTCATTGTTGTTTATTTTTTCGTCCGCACCTATAGCCAATAAAAAATATGGAGTTAGTGGAAAAAATAAGGTTCCATCATGCATGCCAACCGGTATATCTGATGTCCAAAAATAATATTTGTCTGTCTTATATATATATATCTGTTTATCTTTTAACTTTTGCTTTGTAAGACTAATATAGTTTTTATTACAATCATGAATACAATTATATAAAGCATTATTCATCAAATACTTTTGAATGACTTCTAATCTTTCATTCAAAATATCATTCACACTGGCAATCCAATTATTAATAATTTTATTTGCATCACAATAAGGATTTCTATACATCATAATTACTAAATTATTTATTAAATACTCAATATCATTTTCATTCAAATATCTCATACCACTTTCATGAGAATATACTTTTAAATTTATTGAATTTAGAATTTTTTTTATTTTTTCTTCAAATTTATTTTCAATAAATTTACCTAGTTCATTTTCTATCGTTGTATCATTTCTTTCCTTAAGTACATTTAAAATTTTATTTTTTTTATATATGCTGTCATCGTTTATTCTTCTAAATGTCCATTCATTGATTTTTTTTATGTTTGTTAATATATCTTCACAATTTTCAATTCTTTTTTTCTCATATTCCGCATATATATTTTTTTCTTTAAATACATCTTGAATTATTTTTGCAAAATTTTTGTGTGATTCTAATATAGTATTTGAATATTCAATATAATCCATATTCAAAGTATAATATTTTCTTTTAATAAATAGACTATTATCACAATTATATCTGGCAAGTTTTCCATCAGATTTGTATTTAACTTGCAAATTATTCGCATCTGTACTGCTGTCATATGTTTCCCACATTCTTAAATATGTTCTTGGTACAAAATGCTGTTTTTTTGTATCGTTTTCCATTTTTTATTCCCTCTTTCATATTAATATTATTCTAAAATCACTTATTGTTATGTTATAAGTTATTTACCACTATAGCTCTTTTTTCTCAAAAATTCTGTCAAAAAAATAAAACATAGAATAATATTTTTTAATATTCCATGTTTTTCGCTTTATATTAAATTCTCTCAAACTAATTTCAAATAATCTATCTTTTCAAAAACTTGCTCTTCATATTCATTGCTAAGTTTTTATAATATTTAAACTCGTCAGTTTTGTGTTTTACTATAAAGAATATTAAGTTTGGAATTATCAAACATATTATTCCATAAATTAATACTAGTAAATAATTATTAGTAATTTTTACAAACTGTATAAACACATATGTAATTATAAAAGAAACAGCAAACATTACTGCATATTGTAAATTTTCTTTTATATAATCTTTAATTTCACCATGTAATATTTTCTTATACACAAACTTTGGAAATGAAAATAAGAACAATACCATATTACTTGCAATTGTTCCAATAAATACACCTGCTAAGCCAATTACATTTGCTAAAACTATTGAAACTACAATATTAACAACAGACTCTATTATTGGAACATATCTGTCTTCATAGAAAACTCCTGCAGCTTCTTTAAATGTTGCATATGTTCTTCTCATTCCATTAATATAAAAGTTTATTACAAGAGTTAATACTACTGCTTGTGATAATACATACTCATTTCCTAACCAAATTTTTACAAATGGAACAGATATAAAAAACATTGATATTGTAGCAAATGAATATAACCATGAGTTTAATAATAATGTTGATTTGTATATTGATTTAGTTTTTTGATTATTTGCTTCAACTAATAAATTTCCAACACTTGCCGTCAATGATGTAAAAATTTGACCAAATAAATTATTTAATGCACTAATTATCATATAATAATTTGAATATAATCCAACAACTCCAACTCCTAAAGTTTTTGTCATTGAAATAATAATATTGTCACTTCCAAGAACAATGAAACCTCCAATTTTATGAAATAATAATCCTTTTACTCTTATGTATATGCTCTTTTTAAGCCTTTTACTAACTGGTTTTACATCTTTGCTTTTTATGTAAGAGTATTTTTTATCTGCAATAATACTTATAATTATATTTTCTAATAATCTACAAATTATTTTGATAATCAAGTAACCAACAAATTCTTTGAATACCATTAGATATATGATTTGAAGTGTATTCATTATAATAATATATCCGAAGTGAACTATATTAATTACATAATTTTTTTGATTAGCCTGAAGAATTGATCTTTTATATGTTAATAAATACGAAATTACAGTATCTATTAAATATAATATAAATATAAATTGTAGATTTATATTTATGCTTATATCTCCAACAATATATTTCAAAAAAGGAAGTAATATCATTCCTAAGACTGCTACAATTACAGCTATTATTCTGTATATTATTTTATAAAAATACATAAGTGTTTTTATTTTTTCTGTATTTCCTTTAGCAACTGGCCTATATAAATTTACAATTATAGCTGATCCAAAACCTAGCTCTGCTATTGCTAACATTGATAATATATTTGTATATAATCCATTTATTCCTAAGTATTCATTTCCCAATGTTTTTACAAATATTGATTGAGTTATGAATCCAATTAGTATTGTCATAATACTTGTAATGGTTGCTGTTATTACTGATTTTATTGAGTTTTCTGAACGCATTTTTTACCTCACTTTATTATCTAATTTAGTATCTTATCTATATACATTTAATCCCTACTATACAAATCCCTTGTATAAACCTTTTCTTTGACAAATTTCAATTCATCGTCCAATCTATTAGCTAATATCACATCGGACTTCTTTGTAAATAAATTAAAATCAGTTATAATTTTACATCCATTAAATTCAGTACTTTTCAAAGTTGGTTCATAAATAATAATCTCAATATTCTTTTCTTTTAGATTATTAATAACTCCTTGAATAGCACTTGCTCTAAAATTATCTGAATTTTTTTTCATTGTCAGTCTATAAACACCAACTATATTTGGATTTCTTTTCATAATCATTTCTGCAATATGTTTTTTTCTTGTTTTATTAGAATGTACTATTGCTCTAATAAGATTTTGCGGCACATTTTCATAATTAGCTAATAATTGTTTTGTATCTTTTGGTAGGCAATAACCTCCATATCCAAATGATGGATTATTATAATGATTACCAATTCTTGGATCTAGTCCAACACCTTCAATAATATCTCTTGTATTTAATCCTTTAATTTCTGCATAGGTATCCAACTCATTAAAATATGCGACTCTTAATGCTAAATATGTATTAGCAAATAGTTTTACAGCCTCTGCCTCAGTTGGATTCATATACTTAACAGCTATATTATCTTTTAATGCTGCCTCTTTCAATAAATTTGCAAATTTCTCTGCTCTTACGGATTTCTCACCAACAATTATTCTTGATGGATATAAATTATCATATAAGGCTTTACCTTCTCTCAGGAATTCTGGAGAAAACATAATGTTATCAATATTATATTTAACTTTAACTGATTCTATAAAACCAACTGGAATAGTTGATTTAACAACCATCGTTGTATTTATATTCATACTAATGACCTTTTGAATAATATCTTCAACAGATGAAGTATCAAAAGAATTTGTTACATCATCATAATTTGTTGGTGTACTAATAATAATAAATTCAGCTCCATAAAAAGCTTCTCTATAATCTAGGGTTGCTTTTAAATTAAGTTTCTTTGTTTCAAAAAATTCTTCGATTTTTTTATCGTGTATTGGTGATTTTCTGTTATTAATTAATTCCACCTTTTCTGGTATTACATCAAGTGCCACAACTTCATTTTTTTGCGATAATAATGTAGCAATTGATAGTCCAACATAACCTGTTCCTGCTATTGCTATTTTCATATTGTTATTTTCCCCCTCTATAAAATCACAGTGACCACATATCTTCTTGAAAAATATATTTTAAATTTAATTATTATAGCCTTGCAATTTTTTAATTTATATTTTGATTTTAATCTGTTAAAGCTTTAATCATAAAGTCTTTTGCCTTTTTTCTTTCAAGATATAACTCATCATCGATGTTTCTTTCATTTTTTTCAACATATATTTTTCTATCCTTCCACAAAATTTTCTATCTTCTAATTCAAATTTTTTTAATAATGTGTCAATTTTAGAATTCATTGACTTTATATTTCTTTGATACCTGTAAAAAACTACAAATGACGTATTAAATAAAATAGAAAATTCTTTCGATTTCTTTACTCCAATCATTTGGTATTTCTCCTAAAAAATAATTTAAAATAAATTTTTGATTTTTTTTGAAATTTTCTGGTTTTATTGCCATTTTTTTCCATATATTTGTTTCAATTAACATTGTTGGATCTAAAATAACTTTAATATCCTCTCTATTTGTTATCTTCTTAATAATCTCTCTACCTTTATTTTCTCTAACTGATATACATTTAAAATTATTAAATCCTCTTTTTGCATATTCAATTTTTTCTGTTGTAATTTCTTCTACCTCTAAACTAGCAGAAAATGCAATATTTTTGTTTTTTTCAGAAAAATTTAATAATTCTAAGTCACTCATTCTATAATTTGGATTCCAAACCTGATCACTTTCCACAACCCCAAAGTCAAACTTACCAAAATACTTTCTATTCATCCATGAAAATGCTTTCTTGGAATATACTATTTTTTTATTGAATTTCTTAAACTTTCTCAATCTTTTTTTATCGCTTTTTATATATCTTTTTATTTCAATATAATTTCTTTTTATAATTCTGAATATGTTCTCAAGTATATTACATTTTTTATTTGTAATTGGATAATTTCTAATAGTTAGCACCTTTGCATCTTGTTCTATTTTTTTTATAAATTCTTGAGCAGCATAATTTTGCAACCTATTTCCATAATTATAATTATCATTTAATGTTATAATTCCTATTTTTTTCATTTTTTTCCTTTCTTATTTTTGTATTATATACAGTATCTTTATTATCAGATAAGTCTAATTTATATGTTAATTTAAAAATATATGTCGCTGAATTATTCATTATTTCTTCTATTTTATAATCAAATCTATCATTCAACTTGCCACATAATGTTTCACAGTCACAATTATTTACTGGATTATTATCTATCATTTCTTTTATTTCATTGCAACTATTATATGCAATATCTATTAAATAATCAAACAACAAATAATGGCAAACTGTATCATTATTTTCGTAGTATTCATTAAATGCATCTACTAAAAAGTTAGAAAGAATATTATCTTTATTCATTCTCATAAAATATGTTGTCCATCTATTTTTAGAAACAAATTTAATATTCATATTACAATTTTTTATACTCCAATAATTTGAACTAAATACTTCATCTTCTATCTCCCTTGTTTCATACATTGTTGCATCCATCCAGAGTCCACCATATGTTTTTAAGAGATTAACTCGTAAAACATCTGAGAAATGTGCAATTTTAATTTTTCCAGCTTTAAATTTCTTTTGAATATTATCATTTATATTAACATAATTATTATAATTTTCTCTTGATAAAACAACTATTTCACAATCCGGGTTTAACTTTTTTATGTTTTGAACACACAACTGAACAATCTCTGGGGCATTTTCAATACCTTGCCACCAAAAAATCCATATGTACTTTTTGGATTCTCTAATATTTTTATTTTCTATTGGATAACTATATTTATTTATTGTATATGGAATTTCCTTACATATATATTGTTCAATAACTTTATGATAATGAATCTTTATAATATCGATCTTAAAAACTTTGTATAATCCATTATATAATTTCATTTTCAGTTTTAATATATTTCTTTTTATCATTTTTTTCTCCTAACTATAAAGTCTATATGGGATAGTCTCAGATCCACCTAAATATACAAAGGAATAATACCAATAAAATAATAAATATATTATTATTCCTATTTTTATAAAAATTTTCATATTTTTATCATCAATACAATTTGCCAACATGCAGAAAAATTCAATGTTAAAAATTGAAAAAAATAATGCAATTCTTGCAGCATGTATGTTTATTGAAGATAATTGCAAAACAATTAAATTTAATATAAAGCATACAATAAAAAAATATGAATTCTTATATTTTTTTATCACGTTTTTATATAAAATAACAAATGCAATAATCATTGGTAAATTTCTTAGCAATAAACTTTTAGCACTCGTTAATTCTCCATCAATATATTGAGAATAATATGAAAGACCTATTTTATTTAGAATTCTTACAATATAATCAGCTCCAAAAAGTAATCCAAATCCACATAAAATAACAATGACTATTCTTATTTTTTTAACAGATAACTTTAAATTATTACTTATAATTAACTTTCTACTATTTTTAGAATTTAGCATTTTGCATATTATGAAAATAAAAATTCCTAAAATAGAAGATTTATGAAAAAAACATGCTACAATTAAACAAATAAAAAAATTACGATTATTATTCTTTTCCGAATATAGTAATATGTTTATACCTAAAAATAAAAAAGATAATCCAATATATTGCCTCATCAAATTTAATCCTGTATTATAGAACATTAAATAAAATACTAAAAAAACGAACCATTTTTTTCCGCTTAAATCTTTATTAATTTTTACTCCATAATATATTGGTAACATAATAAGTAGCTGAATGAAAAATAATACAACTTGAAAACTATTAAATAATTTATAACCTACGTACTCAATTAGAATAAATCCTAACTCATAATCATGTACACATTTTGCAGTTCTGACGAATTTATTAAAAAAATCATCAAAGCTTATTGAATTTTCTGCACATTTATAAATTGGTAATCCATATATTTGAACATCAGTTCCTATATTATAAGCCCTCAAACCAGCTAACACACATGGTGACAGTATTGCTATGCAACTTAAAAATTTACTTATCTTTTTTTCACTGCATCTCTCACTAAAATATAACAATAAACACGAAACAAAAAAAACTAATATATATATATACATATTCTCTACCCTTCTAATTATTTATATAAATTTAAAAATCCACATGAGCTTATATTCCATAAGTATCATTATTAATCTTGATTTAATATTTATGTTTCCTTTATAACTTTTAATTTTACTTATTTCCTTATTTATTATATCAGCACATTCTTTATCTTTTGCAGCAAATCTTTCAACTTTTTTATATACTCTAAATATATTTCTTATATAATTTTCAATAAATTTTGCCCCATCATCTTTTTCATTCAAATAGGTTTTATAATTTTCATATTTTTTTTGGTTTAAAACCATATAATTTTCAAACATCATTTTTGCATTTTTCTTCCATCTATTATTTACAGTTGACTTAAAATTGTAATATTTATATAAATTTCTTTTTACATACATTATTTGGGGCTTTTCTAAAATAATATTCAAATTAAATATTGCATCCTCACCTTGAATCATACTTTCATCAAATTTTAAATTCTTTTTTGTAAGAATTTCTTTTCTTATTATCTTTCCCCAAGGAGTATGGCACCTATTATATATCAAAAACTGTTTTAGTAAATCTATATATTCAATTTTACCTTCATTAATATTTAATTCACTTTTTATCGCTGTAATTCCATTCTCATTTACGTTTATTCTATCAAAAATTATATAATCAACATTAAAATTAAATAACTTATCATCAATAACATTAAGATTTACTTCATCGTCAGCATCGACAAACATTATATATGTTCCCTTGCTAAATTTCAAGCCTAGATTTCTTGCACTACTTACTCCACCATTTACTTTATGATAAATTTTTATATAATCTTTTTTTATATTTTTAATGCATTCATCATACATTTTTGAATATTCAGCTTTTGAGCCATCGTCAATTATTATGATTTCATAGTTGAATCGATTTGTATTTTTTATAGAATTTATACACCTACAAAAAACATTAAAATCTACATTATAAACTGGAACAATAATACTTAATAACATAAAAACCCTTCTTTATATACATATTTTATAATATCTCATTTGCAAAATTTTTATAATTTATTTTTCCTTGATATTTTTCTCTCCATAAATTTCTTGTGTTTTTCCTTAAACTTATAAATTCGTCATATGGTAATTCATAGATATTCATAATTTTCTTTGCAAGTTCAACTGTTTCAAAATCTCTATTTATTAAAAATCCACTAATCCCGTTTTTTACAATTTCACCTGTTCCCCCAACATCTGTAGCTATTACTGGTATACCAAAACTAATAGCTTCCATTATTGATACTGGTAATCCCTCTGATGAGCTAACATTTATAAACAAGTCTGCACAATGTTCATTATAATACTTATATACTTCAACATTTTGTATGGCTCCCACTAAATTTACTTTGAATCTATCAAATTTTAGATTTTCTATATATGATTTTAAATTATCAAATTCTTCTCCTGCACCTATATGAGTCCATTCGATTTCTATATTTTTTTCATTGTTTTCTATATATTTTAAAGTTTCTGCAATTAAATGAACCCTTTTAACTTTACTCACCCTTGAACAAGAAACAATTCGAAATACTCTATCATTGCTTTTATTGCATAATCCTTGATCATATGTTCCAAGATACGAACACTTAATTTTAGACTCATATTTACAAAACATTTTCTTTAAATAATCAACACCATTATCAGAGCATGCATATATTTCAGATAAATTTTTTAATAATTCTGTTCTTTGTGGCAAATAGTTTAACTTCGTTTCTTCTAAATAAATATCAAAACGATGTGCTCTTGAAAATACCTTATTCTTTATTTTTTTATTTTCTAAATATTTATGCAATTTCACTGCAATTGAAGCTGTTGTATATAACCAATAACTATAAATATAAACTTCATCTTTCTTTTTAAATTTAATTTTTTGTAGCTCCTCTATTATTTCATTAGTTTTCTTCTCACATATAGATAAATAATAAGCTTCGAATAATCTTGCTTTGATATTTTTTGCTTCGTTCTTGCTTGAAAAAATATATTTTATAGAATTTAAAATATATTCTACCCTTGTATTCTTATAATTCCTTCTTCCTGTGGGAATTACATCTACATTTTCACTTAAAATTTTTCTTGTTTGTTCTTCATTTTTTGCAACATCAATTGGGAAAATAACAATTTTATCAAAAAATTTTGAAATTTCATTTATTTCATTCTCTAAAAATGCCTCTCCTGTTTTATATGGGAATTTTCTGTCTATTAGAATTAAGTACTTCATTTTTATGCCTCCTATCCGTTTTTAGAATATGGAAATGCATTTAACATAATTGTTTTTTTATTTGCAACCATTTCGTCTGTTATTCTATAATCTTTTACAATTTCCTCTATACTATTAATTTCTTCTTTATTCATATCTTTAAATTCATGTTTTATTCCATATGCAGAATAATAGTCATCAAATTTAAAGCCATCTCCCAACAAATTATTAGTAACTACAATATGAATATTTGGCACTCTTAAGCTATCAGCTATAATAAGACCATGTAAACTACTCGAAATAATAGTTTTACACTCTGCAATTTTTTTTGTAACATTATATGGTGTATCTTGTACATCAATAATAGTTGCATTTTCAAACTTACTATATAATTTTTTAAAAATAGGTTCATCTTTTTCTTTATAATGAGCTATAATTCCCACATTATATTTTTTTTCAATTTTTTCACCTTGTAATAAACATTCTGCTAATATTCCTGCATCCCCTAAAGGTAAATTTTTCATATCTTTTCCCGTTAATTTTTCTATTCTTTTTTTACTTAATTCTCCACGAACTGCACAAAACTTTGTTTTACTTTTATATAATGGTTCATCATCTTCTTTATAACTAACAAATCCAGTTCCCCATATATTAACTTCTGGAGAAATAATATTAGATAATCTTTTTAGCATTTTTTTCCAAGTAGGACCTTCTAAAGTATAATTTCCTAAACCACTTCCTATCCCACTAATTTTTCCTAATAAATAATTTGTTCTTTTTACTTCATATCCAAATAAATTTTCAATAATATCCCTATTTAAGATATCTCCCATATTTGCAACTTTCGCGTAATATACTTTAATTTTTTTCATTTTGCCTCCTATTTTTTATATTATCTTACTAACTTATTTTAGTTAATTTTCTATAAATTTTTCTATATCATTAATTATTGTTTTAGTGTTAGAAATATATTTATTATATTTATTTTTTTTAACAAGTTCTAAAGCTTCACCTAATTGATCTATTTCATATACTGGTTCAATAAAATTAAGTTCCTTAAATTCATCAATTAATTGAATTTGGTGGTCATCGACATGTTCTCCAAATCGTGCTAATCTAGGAATTGCAATAACTAATTTATCATTTTTTAGTGCAGTTACTATTGCTCCTGTACCAGCATGAGTAATAACTAAATCTGCCTTTTTCATATAATCTTTAAACTCGTCTTGTGTCAAAAAATCTTTATATTCAAAATTTTTAGGTTTGTAATCAGATGCTCCTATTTGTGCAAAAACCTCATCTATAATTTTCCCCTCATCTATTAATCTATCAATTTCAACTAACATTCTATTAAACTGAAATTTTTGAGAGCCTAATGTAACAAATATCATATTAATAAATTCCTCCTAAATATATAGCATCTGGATAAAATTCTTTCATTGATTCCCATTGGACATAAAATCTATCCGCTATATGTTTTTTATAAATTAATTTACCTGTCATTGTCGGTGAAGTTATTTTTGCAAAAGATTCAATATAAATAACTTTCTTTTTAAAAAAATGACCAATCACCAACATTGGTATGGCTGATAAAACTCCTGTACTAATTATAACATCAGGACGTTCGTTCAAAAAAACGATTAATGATTTAATAAATATTCCAAACATTTTTAATATAAATAGCGGCTCTTTTCTATTTACTTGCATTACATAATAATTTATCTTTTTGTCCTTTTTATTATATTTCGTTTTTTCAGTTACAATAAAAATATCATTTTTCTCGCTTAATGGTCTTAAGCATAATAATTGTTCAAAATGTCCTCCGGAAGACGATATCAAACACACTTTTTTCCTCTTATTCTTTTTCAATACTATTCACCTTTTTTCCATTTCTTTACTAACCAACTTTTGTTAGTACTTAAATCTTTTAATATTGTTATTTTGCTCCTTTACTTTGGAATACAGATACTACAGTCCATATCAATATCTTAAAGTCAAACCACAACCCTTTATGTTTATTATAAAATCTATCTAACCTACATCTATTTTCAAAACCAACATTCGATCTTCCTCTAGCTTGCCATACTCCTCCTAGAGCTGGTTTACATGCTATTATATCTTCATAATATTCTCCCATATCTTCTTTTTCTCTTGGCAAATATGGGCGTGGACCTATAAGTGACATATCACCCTTTAATAAATTGATAAACTGTCCGAAACTCATCTAAACTTGTTTTACGCAAAAATTTTCCAATTCTTGTAACTCTGGGATCATGTTCTAATTTCTTATTTTTCTTATATTCCGCTCTAATCTTCGGATCTTCCTTCATCAACTTTTTTAATACTTCTTCTGCATTGCAGACCATACTTCTTATTTTATATATTTCAATCTCTTTCCCGTCTTTTCCAATTCTCTTCTGCTTAAACAAAATAGGTGCACGGTCCCCTTGTTTTAAATATGCTATTTTTACAACTGCCATTATGGGCAATAATAGCATAGTTCCTACTAACCCTGCACATATATCTACTGTTCTTTTTATAAATTTGTATGTTACTAATTTTGTGTTATATTTCAAAATTTGTAAAGCTCTATATAATTTAGAGACTTTTTTCATTGATTTTATTTCACTTTTTATTACAGATTTAGATATAGTCTGTCTACCATCCTGCTCTTCTACTTGTGCCATCACTTTTTCCATAGAAAATCCCCCACTTTTTTTAAAGTTTTACATCCTTACTGCTTTATGCATTTTATCTTATGTAGCTTTATTGGGATAATGGCTGTTCTGCCAATAAATTATTTTTTCGTTTACATTGTCACCTCATATTAAACTATAATTTTTTTAGTTTGTCAATCAAAATCCGCTTTTTTTTAAGCTTTTTCGACAGGAAAATTTTTGAAACTATAGAAAATTTTTGAAACTATAATATAAAAAAAAAATGTTATACTATACTAGTATATTATATTTGTACAAAATTTGAACAAATACTTGCATACATAAAAATTTATTGATAAAATTCGTTTATAAAAATATAACAAATGAAATCATAAGGAGGATTACATTAATGGAAGAATTAGATTTAAAAAGTTTATTTGAATTGATATGGAAGAAAAAGTTACTGATAATTTCATTCATTATTATTGGTGCAATTTTAGGTTTTACTTTTAACAAGTATTACACAACTCCCAAATACAAATCGACAGTAACATTTTTATTAGCTCAAACTGGAAGTGCTACAGATTCTAGTATCACAGCATCAGATGTTACATTAAATTCTAAATTAGTTGAAAATTATAGTGAATTAATAAAAAGTGATTCTGTTATATCAGAGGCTTTAAATCAATTAAATATACAAATGGACATAGCAGATTTACAAAAAAATATAACTGTAGAATCGAAAAAAAGTACTGAATTTATTCAACTTTCTGTTGCAACAGAGCAAAAAGATTTAGCACCTTTAATTGCAAATAAAATTGTAGAAGTTTTTACCGAAAAAGTTAAGCAAATTTATAAAGTTGAAAATGTTCATATTGTAGATTCTGCAATAGAAGCTATTACACCATATAATATCAACCCAACAAAATACGCATTAATTGGTGCTTGTATCGGCTTAGTTATTGCATTAGCAATAATATTTATAATAAATTGTTTTGATGATTCATTAAAAGATGATAAAGATATTGAACGCTCACTAGGTTTACGAACACTAGCAACTTTCAGGAAACAATCGAAAAACACTGGATTATCTTGGAATCCCAAAAGCGATTATGTTGAAGGCTTTAAAGTTTTAAGAACTAATTTACAATTTGTAAATAGATCAAAAGATATAAAAGCAATTTCTGTAACAAGTACATTACCTGGGGAGGGAAAAAGTTGGGTTTCTTCAAATTTGGCATTAGCTTTTGCTAAAGCCGATTACAAAGTTTTAATTGTAGATAGCGATATGCGTAAAGGTACTCAACATATTATATTTAAAATTCCACAAACACCTGGATTATCTGATTTAATAAAAAGTAATGATAATCCAACAGATTTTAAATTAATAGCAAGCAAATATATAAATAAAACAAGCATTAACAATATATTCGTTTTACCAAGTGGTAATTTTACATTTGACTCCTCAGAGCTATTAATTTCAAATAAAGTTAACAAACTTGTTGAAACATTTAAGGAAAATTTTGATATTGTAATTTTTGATTCTACCCCTTGTACTTTGGTTACAGATGCTGCTATAATTAGTAGAATCGTTGATACAACAATAATTGTTACAGAGCATGAAAAAACTAAAATGAGTAATTTAAAACACATTCACGAACAAATTGAAGAAGTTGGTGGAAACTTGGCAGGCATTGTTATTAACAAAGTTCCTAGTAAAAGAGATGGATATTATTATTACGGTGAAAATGAGAAAAAGAAATCTAATAAATCATCTATGCCAAACAATAATACAAATAAACGCTCAAGACATTAATTCATAAGAAAGAAGTGATTATTATGTTAGAAGATATAAACAACATTCCTCCTGAGGAAAATGAACCAAAACACGAAGATAAAATAAATAATGGAAAAAAAATAAAAAAGCAAAAACCTAAAAAGAAAATGAATATTTTTGTAAAAATTTTATTAACCCTTTTAATTCTAATTGTAGTTTTTGTAACTGTTGTATTTAGTACAAGTTATATTTATTTAAAAAATAAATTAGGAAAAATAGACTATGTTGATTTAAAGAGCACTGAAATTACAATAAATCACGGTGTTGATGAATCGCTAGCAACTTACAGAAATATAGCATTACTGGGAATTGATGCAAGATCAGATACTTTTGGCACCGGTAATAGAAGTGACTGCATTATGATTTTAAGCTTAAATGAAAAAACTAAAGACGTAAAAATTGCATCTGTTTATAGAGATACCTATTTAAATATTGATGGTCACGGACTAGATAAGGTAACTCACGCATATTCTTATGGTGGCCCTAAACTTGCACTAAATACTTTAAATAAAAACTTAGATTTAAATATTACCGAATTTGTTGCTATTAATTTTGACACAGTTCGTGTTGTTGTTGATAGTATTGGTGGTGTAGAGATACCTATAGATTCTCAAGAAGTAAAATATATTAATGGTTATATTAATGGTTTAAACAAACAATTTGGTACATCATCAGCTAACATTACTACCCCTGGGACATATAAATTAGACGGCGTTCAGGCTTTAGCATATTCAAGAATTCGTTACACAGATGGTGGCGATTATAAACGTACTGAACGTATGAGAGATGTATTTATGGCTGTCTTCAAAAAAGCAAAAACAATGAATATTTCTGAGCTTAATAACTTGGCAAATACTATTTTACCTCACGTTTCAACAAATATTAGTGAAAACGAAATTATGGGAATGATTCCCAAAGCAATTTCATTTAATATTAAAGATAGCTTTGGATGGCCATATGAAACAGAAGGAAAAATGATTACAAAAGTTTGGTATGGTGTTCCAATTAATTTACAAAAAAACGTTTCAAAATTACATGAAAGCTTATTTAATGAAGTAGATTATGAGCCTACAGATACTGTAAAAAATATTAGTAATGATATTATAAAAACAACTGGATATGGAAAATAAAATGAAAAGGAGGTGCTTGGTTTTGCAGTCGCAAAAGCTAGCACCTTTCTTTTTTGAATTTGGTCTTTTTTCTCGAATGATTAGCCTAACATTTTTTCTGGCAATGGCGTGATTGTTACGCTATAGAATTGCTTTGCTTCTTCGTTATACGCATGCTTCTTTTGGAAAAAAACCAAATTTTACACATTCTTTTCTATTTTCCTCTTCTTTTGGAATACTATATTTTAACAATTTTTCTTTTAATGTATTTGCTTCTGCACCTATTTGAGAATTATTTAATGCATTATAATTTAACAGCTCTACTAATTTATTAAAAGTATTTTTACTTAACTCCATTTGTATTGGTGGTCTTTTAGTTTGAAATGCCATTTGTTTCATCCCCTTTACTATTTGCTCTTCATAAAAAATTTGTAACAGTTTTATTTTTAAGAGCTTCTTTATATTCTAATATAATTATTTTTTCTATTGGTGTTAGATTTACTTTTGACACTTTCTCATATGTTAATTGCATTATAACTTTATCATCTGTAATTCCGCTTTTTCCCAATTTATTTAATGCTTTTATTATTTGTATTGTTGTTATATTTGTCATTATTTTCACTCCAATCAAAAAAAGCAGTAGAAGTTAATCTATTGCTAAAATATAAAATCAGAGCAAGTATAACTGCTCTGGAACATATTGTTTTTTTAGGGTCATTGATTATTCTCCACGATACTTCCTGTTTTTCACTTTCATAAATACAAATGCTATTAATGATACTGTAAATAAAATTTCACATAATGCAGTTCTTCTTGTATCTCCTGTTTTTGGAGTATTTACTTTTGTATTTTCAAAGTTAAAATAGTATCCGTTTTCATCTTCTATTTTTGTTTCGTTTATAAAAATTCCTTTATCGTTTATTTCAATTTTCACAATATCGTCTTTTTTTTACATATCCATTTGGAGCAGTTATTTCTTTTACATAGTATGTTCCATATATAAGATTGTCAAAAGTCACTACCCCATTATTTTTACTTTCGTATTCTTTTATTAAATTTTTGCAGTTTTCATCTGAATATAAACCAAATTTGAAATTTTTTTTTATTAGATTTTTTGTTTCACTATCTACTTTTCTTAGAGTTATGTTTGTTTTTATATAATCATCTTCCATTTCAATTTTTTGATTTTCTTTATTATCTGTAACAGTAAATGTTATTTCTTCAGCAATTTCATATCCATATCTTCTGTTCCTGATTTTATTAATCCTAGCTCTTTAAATGTTTGTTCTGTTATTGTGTATGATTGTAAGGGGGACTTTTGGTAATTGGTACTCCCTCATTTTCCATCTCACTTATTTCACCAGACACTTTACATGCAGAATATAAAACTATTCCCCATAAAATTAGTGCTACTGAACTTAATATTATAATTGTATTTATTACTCCCACTTTATCTCGCCTCTCTTTTTCTTTGTTTTAAATATTTGTTATAAAAACTTATTGCTTCAACAACATAATCTTCAATTTTTTCTTCAGTTAAACTTTTAGGCAATATTTTTCTTATTCTTTCATCATTAAATTTTATCTTCGGTATTTGATTTGGTTTTATTTGTGACATTGTATTGTCTATATCCTCCTGTGTTAACATACCTGCTTGACTTAATTTCTTCAAATGTATTGCTTGTCCTAATGATGGAGTTGCATCATTACATTCCATTGCATCATAAAGTTTCGTTTGTTCTTCTTGAGTTAAATATGATATTTCCACTGCTGGGTTAAATGCAATTCTTTTTTCATCTACTTTTTTAAGTATTTCTGGAATTAACTTTGTTAATCGTATATATCTTCGTACTTGTGTCCCACTGTCGCCTTGATCTTCTCCTAATAATTGTGCAGATTCATCATTTTTCCCACCAAGTTGGTTGGAAGTTTCTTCTATTTTTCTTCCTTGATGTTTAATGGCATCTAATTTCATTTTGTATGAGTATGCTTTTTCACTTGGTAAGATTTCCTCCCTCTGAATGTTGCTGTCTACCATAAGTATTGTTGCTTCATCATCAGTTAAATTTTTTACAATACATTTTATTTTTTTTTTACCTGCTAATATTGATGCCATTTTTTTTCTATGGCCACTTATCATTTCATATTTTCCATTGTCTTTTTTTCTTACTATTACTGGATAAATTACTCCCATTTCTTTTACGCTTTGTACCATTGATTGCATTTTTTCATCGTTTTTTTACTTTGTATGGGTGATTTGGAAAATCAGTAATTTGATCTATTGGAATTATTACTTTCTCTTCATTATTTGTCATTACTACCTCCTCCTAAAATAAATCATAATCTTTTGCATAAAAGTAAATTAGAGCAATCAGATTATTACTGATTGCTCTTTGCTCTTTAATATTCAATTTTGTTTTTTTAGTAAGTTCTTCTTTTGTTAATTTTGCAAAATACTTTAGTTTTATAAAGTCATAATTTTTTTGTGGATAATTCATTCGATATTCGTCAATAAAGCAATTTAATACTTCTTGCCATAATGTAAGTCGTTTTATTGATTTATCGTCTTGAATTCTTATTACTTGGCTTTCTACAGAATTTTGATTTTGGTGTTCTCTTCGTAACCATCCCTTGCCACTTATTTTTACACAATCTATTACATCTTCTTTGTTTTGCTCTATTATTTGTTCTAAATCGTTGTAATTGTATAATAGAAAAGTTATTTCATTTATGGCCTTCTTTGGTATTGCTGGTACTTCATTTGTAGTTATCATTGCTTTCCTCCTTTCATTTTGTTCGCCCTTTTATTGGGCTATGTACTTTTAGAGCAAAAAAAGCAAACATTTCTGTTTGCTTTTTTGACTATGTATTTATTTTTCTAAAGCTGTAATATATTTCATTAGAACTTCATCTATGAAATCTGTTGAAACTTGACTTTTTATTGATTCATTTCGCAATTCGTTTAGTGCTTTTATTACAATTCTGATTTCGTAGTTATCTAATTTTATTTTCTTGGTTTTCATTTTACATCACCCATATTCATTATAATTATAAAAATATTGTCTGTCATTTGTATAAAATAATTTACTTATTAAATAATTCTTTTATATACTTTTCATTTTTATCAAACATACAAAAAATTATATTATAAAAACTTTCTATATCAATTTTTCCATCTAATCTCCATATTTTATTTCTCCATAATATAATATTATAATTCATTTCTTTGTATATTAATTCTTATGTTTATTTAATAGTACAAATAATTTATTGTTTTTTTATCTTTAAACTTGACTTCTTTTCCATACCAATAAACTATATTTTCCCCTTTTTTTTTCACATATGTTATTTGCTCATTTTGAATTGCTTTATCTAATTCTTTGTAAGCCCATTCTTCTAATGTAAATGGAAATGAAAAAGAAGTTTGCACAGATGAAGCTCGAAATATTATTGCTTTTAATGATAATATTTGATACTCTCCTTCTTCTATACTGAAATAAGCAGTAGGATTAATAATAACTTTATTATTTTTTATTTCAAAATAATTTGAAACCAATATTTCAATTTGCGGTTCAGATAATTCTTTAATTCCCCTTATGTATTTTTTTAATATATATTTTTTTTTTATTAATTTTATAATTCTCTCGATAATATCATCTACCAAAAATATAATAGATATTGTCAGCATAATGTTAATTGATATATCAGCAATTTTACTAGATTTATCTAATAAAAAAAATTTATAAATAATTATACCTGTAAAAAAAGCTAATTTAAAACTTAATTTGTTAAAAAATTTCAGAATATCTTTCAAACTAATACTTATATTCATATATTCACCCTATTTCAAAAATTTCTACATATATAATATAATATCTTACTATTTAATTACAACAAAACCTTCATATTTTTTCATTTTTTTAGATATTCTTACTGTAGATATCTTAATTTCATTATAAAACCGCCTATATTTGTGCTTTCTTATCAAATCTTTTACATACATCATTGCATGTTTACTACCATAAATATGTGCAAAAAGCTTGATTTTAGGCAAAAAAATAAATGCTAACTGTATTGCATTTTTCCCAATTTCTATTTTTGATGTTGTATGTAGTAACATATCGATTACATACACCTTTCAATTTTTTTTGATTTTATAATTTTGAATTTCTATATTTTTCGAATTTCTTAAAATTTACTACTTTTCATTTTTCCTTGATTTTACTGGGTTTTCAAAGTTTAAAAATCTTATTTATGAGTTACATACAGCATTGATAAACTGTCCGAAACTCATCTAAACTTGTTTTACGCAAAAATTTTCCAATTCTTGTAACTCTGGGATCATGTTCTAATTTCTTATTTTTCTTATATTCCGCTCTAATCTTCGGATCTTCCTTCATCAACTTTTTTAATACTTCTTCTGCATTGCAGACCATACTTCTTATTTTATATATTTCAATCTCTTTCCCGTCTTTTCCAATTCTCTTCTGCTTAAACAAAATAGGTGCACGGTCCCCTTGTTTTAAATATGCTATTTTTACAACTGCCATTATGGGCAATAATAGCATAGTTCCTACTAACCCTGCACATATATCTACTGTCCTTTTTATAAATTTGTATGTTACTAATTTTGTGTTATATTTCACAATTTGTAAAGCTCTATATAATTTAGAAACTTTCTTCATTGATTTTATTTCATTTTTTATTACAGATTTAGATATAGTCTGTCTATCTTCTGCTTCTGCTATTTGTGCCATTACTTTTTCCATAAAACATCCCCCATTTTTTTGTTTTACATCCTTTGAATATTGCTCTGTACAATATTTTTTTCTTAGGTTTAAACTTTGTGCATATTAGAGAATGGCTTACTTTTCTAATTATGCTTTTATTATGTTAATTTTCTCGTTGCAATGTCGACTTCTATTAAACTATATTTTTGTGTATTTGTCAATATTTACCGGCGTTTTTGTTTATTTGATTTTTTTCGACATTTTTCTACAATATATTTTATTATGTAGTGTTAAATTTTGTGATTATTTTTATTGACTACTTCAATATTTTATGTTACTATTATTTATACAGTGCAATTATCCACTGTAACAAAAAAAGGAGGTATAATAATGGAATTTTACGCAATTTCGGCAAACAATAGTCTCCATCGGTACTTTAAAGGTCTAGTGTTGACTTTTTCTGACATCATGGAATGGTATCTGAGGCTGGAGGAAATCGATAATGGAGAGGTCGTTTCATCTTTTGACTTTTTCGTCGACACAAAAGATGAACTTCTTTATATTATCGAAAAGGTCTATCCGCAGTATATGGAATATCCGCTTTTTGTGGATATGTATTTATACTATGGATACAAAAATTTGCCAATTTTTAGAAAGCGTTTTTCCGATTCTACTGAACCATCTTTCGAGGTTGATGACAATGATAGTGATGAGAAGCCCTCATCTAATTGTTTTGACCTCACCAGTGATGGTGTGCCATTCTTAGGGGATATTTAATCCTTTGTAATGGTACTATTCCTTTATTGGCGGGCATTGATTTATTCAGTGCCCGTTTCTTTTATTGTTTTTATGGATAATTTTGTGACTATGTATATTTTTGTATTTTATATAAGTTTGTCTTTTTGCAAATTACTTTAATTATATTAATATGCTGGTTGTTCTGTAATATTTCTAAAATTTTATTTAATGTATTATTATATAAAAAACTGGAACGAAATAACTACTAATTTATTTCGTTCCAGCTTTTATTTTACAAATTTTCTTCGTACTTTTCGTTTGCAGATTTTCTTTCAAAAATTATAATTAATGCTATTCCTAAAACAGCTAATATAATTCCTCCTATAAATACGTATTGTATTACTTGATTTATTATATTTATCATTAAATTTGAAAAGGTTTTGTTTACCATTAAAATATTGTTTACAGCTATGTTTATAGAAGAATAACATTTTATAAATATGCATATTATTCCTGTCGCTAATAATGATATTCCAAATGTTGCTCTGTTTGTTTTATATGTTATTATTGCAAATATTATTAATAAAATTGAACTTGCAATTAATGCAACTCTTGTCATTCTTTTGGCCATTTTAAAGTATTTTACCACTTTTTTAATTGAGCTTTTTGAATATGTTATGCTGTTTGCATATATTGACTCTATTTTATCTTCAAACTTTTCTATGTCTTTTTGTGTTTGAGCATCTACTTTATAATTATTTTGCGCAATATATTGTTGCACATTTTTATCTAAACTATTTTTTATTTCATCAGTTGATATTTCAACTTCTTCACCTTCATATATAGCATTTATTACTTTATCTATGTCTTTGTTAATTTTTTCCTTAGATATTACATTATCCATTATTGATTCATCAAATCCAGATTGCATTATGTAGTTATTTGCAGATTCTTTTATTATGTTGTTTATTTCAGTATAGTAATCTACTTTTTGCATCTGCTTTTTAACATTAGGTTTGCTAAATACAACTGCATTTACTATTGATAATATAATTGTTGCTGACATAAGTGTAACTAGTATTATTGCCAATATGTATGAGATAATTTTTCGTATTATTTTCATTTTATTTTTATATATCGCATAAATTGATTATGCGAGCTCTCCTTTCTTTTATGGGTGTTGATGTCTGCTCTTCTTCGGTAATGGGGGACGGTCCTGCTCTTTTTCGGTAAGGTGACGGGGGACGGTCCTGCTTTTCTTCGGTAACTGGGGACGGTCCGGTAACGAGGGACGGTCCTTCTTTTATTTCTTTTTTCAAAAATTTTTATAAAAGTTTTTCTTGTTGCTTTTTATGTTTACTTATGCTATACTATTTTCTGTCGTTAAATTTTAAAGTCCTAGTATTCGACTACCTAGGCACGGGAGGTTTTACCATCTTATGGATACTCAACTTTATCTTCCAAAATTATCACAGGACACTAAAGTTGCAATATTTTCTCATCCTGTGAACAACTTAATCTCATCAAACTTTGCTTCTAGCATAAGACAAATTGATTTTAAGTTTTTTGGCAAATTTGAAGTTCTGCCTTCGATTTCATCAATTTTTACTGTGGATAGCAAGCTTTGCCTTGAAGGAAAATCCTATATAAAAGTTGGTGATTTACGGTGTGGACGCCGTCCGCTTCGTGAAACCGATTGTGCAGTGATGTGTATTCATCAAGGATTAATGTCAAAAGGTCAAGTTTTTTCAATTGCAGATGTTGCCAAGACCATTGCTACTCAACTTTACTGTAATGAAGCAGGCGAAACTTCTTTATCCATCTTTGATGCTCTCGGACTTAGAAGAGCATATTGCATTGAAGAGGTTTTTACTACTTTATTGCAAAACAGGATAGTAACGGTTAGGGTACATGCTTTATCTGAAGATTGTAAAATCAATCAAAGATTATTTTTGAACATTACTGGCATCAGTGCTGATAAGTTTTGTGTTGATGACCCGCGATCAGGCCGAAAATTCAAACTTTTCTCTCGCATCTGCAGATCTTTCGAAGCTGCTTGGATTTGGTAATGTGTCGTACATAGTAGTATCTTTGATTTAATCCGCACTCAATCTAGGTTTTCTCTAGGAACTCGCTTGAATGTTAATTCATTCAGCGGGTTTATTTTTTTGATGTTTTTTTCTCTTTTCAGGACCGTCCAAGTTTTTTCATCCAAGGACCGTCCCCTTTTTTCCTCCAAGGACCGTCCCCTTTTTTCCTCCAAGGACCGTCCCTCTTTTTTTCCTTCAAGGACCGTCCCATTTTTTTATCCAAGGACCGTCCCAGATTTTCTATTATTCTACGATTTCAGTTATTGACTTTTTTAACTTTTTATGTTAATATATGTTTTGTAGTTCGCATAAACACTTTTTACATTAAAGGAGGACTTTATGGTTATTTATTCTATGAATCGCAATCTGTTATCGGATACATTTCGGGGACTGATTTTAGTTTCTCAAAATGAGCAATCCTGGTCTCTTGAGGTTCGCGTTGGTAAACATGTTTTATCAAAAGTAAACGTTAACCCTCAAACAGACTCTATCGCAGAAATCATCCTGAAAAATTTTTCTGCATACACCGAGTTGTATGTAGAATCTGACATTCTGGATGCATTTAAGAATAACCTGGAGCAAAAAGGCAACAAATAAATTATATTTGCCACTCGACCTTTATGCAGGTATTGAAGTTATCTTTAATACCTGTTCTTTTTTATTTTTAATAAAATTTGCGTAAAGTATTGCTTTTTTCTAAAATTTGTATTAATATATGTTTTGTAATTTTAATCTATACTAGTTTTAATTTCACTTCAAATTTTTCTCGAAAGGATGATTTTATGCCTCGTATTTCTCGTAATTCATTAAATTCTAATTTTTTTCATGTTACAGTTCAAGGAATAAATAAGGAGCACATTTTTTATAATAATTCTTATAAAGATTTCTATATTTATAAAATGCTTTCTAATTTAATTCGTTTTAATGTAACTTTAATATCCTATTGTATTATGAATAATCATGCACATCTTTTATTATATTCTGAAGAAATTTCCAACTTATCTAGATATATGAAAAGTCTGAATACTTCTTATTCAATTTTCTACAATCATTCTGAAAATCGCGTAGGATATGTTTTTAGAAACCGTTTTTCTAGTCAACCAATTACCAACTATTTTTATTTGTTTAATTGCATTAGGTATATACATGATAATCCTGTTAAAGCCGGTATTGTTGATCATGCTTATAACTATAAATTTTCTAGTTATAATGATTACATGAATTTTTCCGGAATTATGAATGATAATGTTTTAAAATTAATTGCCTTGGAAAAAGCTGATTATAGGAATATTTTGATGTCTCGTTATGATAATTCCCTATCTCTTAAAGATTTGAACTCGTTTATTTTAAATTTGAATATTTTTATTAGAATTTTTTCTCAAATTAATTCCTAGATTTTTATATTTGTTTAAGTAGAGCTATTATTAACTTTTATTGTTATTTTGGCTCTATTTTTTGTGGTACTTTTCGGTTTTATGTATGAAAAAGCTTTTTCGTTTTTTGGATTGCTGGTCCTCTTTTCTTTTTCCCAGGACCGTCTCTCTTTTTTTCTTCCAAGGACCGTCCCTCTTTTTCTTCTCCAAGGACCGTCCCTCTTTTTCTTCTCC